>Ga0272446_1000187_pt1 | contig 94466 bp, 64 predicted proteins | sample YNPCB0061_FD_194587 | JGI IMG/M metagenome (GOLD analysis project Ga0272446, IMG submission 194587) | Hot spring microbial mat communities from Yellowstone National Park, WY, United States - YNP-CB-006-1 | ecosystem: Environmental > Aquatic > Thermal springs > Hot (42-90C) > Sediment | place...
ATCCGTCGAACTCTGCCCGGCAGGAGCGGGAAAATCGACCAGCGGGTGGCCCGCGGCGGTGAGCGTCCAGGTCAGTTCGCGCTCGACGACGTTGCCGCGGTCGTCGGCGGCGCGCACCCGCGCCCGGTAGGTTCCCGGCGTATGGACCTCGCGCGACCCGTTCGCCGTTTGCGCGCGCACGCCGTCGCCGAAATCCCATTCAATTCGCACAATGGCGCCCGTGGCCGACGAACCGTTCAGGGCGAACGTCATCACCTGACCCGGCGCGGTAAACGTGCTGGGCGTCAGAACCGGATTGATCACCGGCGGCGGATTGTTGGCGGCCGGCACGGCCGTCACATCGTCGATATAGGCCACCATCCGGCGCCCCGGGCCCCCAAAGTAGCCCACCATCACGCGCGATTGCGTGGAAGTGGCGGTGAAGCTGAGGGCCAGTTTCGTCCACTCGCTGCCCAACTGCGTGGCGGTCAGGAATCCGGAGTGCGCCAGCGAGTTCCAGTCGTAGCTTTGCGCCTCGAGGCGCAAGCCGCCCCAATCGGAACCGGTTTCCGAGGTCACCCGGACCCAGGCTGCGACCCGGTACTCCGTTCCCGGCGTCGTGTTGATCAACGCCATCAGGGACTGGTTGGCGAGGCGGGCCGACCAACGGCCCCCGTGCACCACGTCGCTGGCGATGGAGCCGCCGCCGGAATCCCAACCAGCAAATGTGCCCGTTTCAAAATCGCCGTTGGTGACCAAGTTGCTCGCAGGCGGCGGGGGCGGGGGCGTCGCTGGCGGCGTCACCGTCACGCTGACCGGCGCCGACGTCGCGGACGCTCCCAAATTGTCCACCGCCCGCGCGGTGAGGGTGTAAGATCCAGCGGCCACATTGGCCCAAGTCGCCGAGAAGGGCGCGGCGGTGGAGGTGGCCACCACCGTGCCTCCCGCCAGAAACTCGACCCGCGCCACCACGCCATCCGGGTCCGAGGCCACGGCAGTCAGCACGATGTTCGCCGGAGCCGTGAACGAGGCGCCCGGCGCGGGCGCGGTGATCGCCACCACCGGAGGCTGATTGGTGGGCGGAGGCGGCGGAGGCGGAGGCGGCGCGCCGTCCGGAGCAATCGGGCTTTCGCTCACCACGAAGTCGTCGCCCGAAGCGTCGTATTGCCCGCCGCCGCTGAAGTTCTCGAACGTAAACCGGGTGCGGCTGCTGAGCGCCGTGAACTGCAAATCCAGCCGCTTCCATTGCCCGGGAGACAGGCTGGCGGCGGTTTCGGCCTCCGTGGCCGCTAACTCCCGCCAAGAGGCGTAGTCGGTGACTTGCAAGCGCAACCCGCCCCAGGACGGGCGGGCGATTTCGCGGTCGATGCGCAGGCGTCCCATGACGTAGTAGCGCCGCCCGGCCACCGTCGGGAAGGTTTGCTCCGCTTTGCCGTTCACCGTCATTTTCAGACCTTGCTCTCCAGAAAAGCGCGCGGCCGGATGAGGCGCTACGCCCCAGCCCTCCCAGGGCTCGAGCCGCCCGGTCTCAAAACCGCCGTTGACCAGCAGGTTGGCGCTGGGCGTGGCTGCGGCGGTCACGGTGATGGCGACCGGCGCGGAAGTGGTGGTGGCGCCGGCATTGTCAGTGGCCCGCGCCGTAAGCGTATACGAGCCGGCGGCAACGCCGGACCAGGTGTAGGTGAAGGGCGGGGCGTTCCGGCTGCCGAGCAGGGTAGAGCCCGAGAAGAAATCCACCCGCGCGACGCTGCCATCGGGATCGCTCGCGCTGGCCGACAGTTCGATCGTCGCCGGCGCGGCGAAGGAAGCGTCCGGCGCCGGCGTCAGCAAGGCGACGGCGGGCGGTTGATTCGAGGGCGGCATGGAATCCGGCGGAATCGGCTGTTCGCTGACGATAAAGTCGTCGGCCGCAGCGTCGAACCGGCCGCCCTGGCTCTGGTTTTCATAAGTAATCCGCGAGCGGCTGGTTGCCGCCACAAACTGCACGTCGAGGCGCGTCCAGCGGCCCGCGGGGGAGTTGGCGAGCGTGTAGCTGTTCGAGACCACCAGGGTCTGGCCCGAGTCGGCGTTCACCCGCACGCGCAAGCCCCCGGAGCGCGGCGCGGCCAATTGCTGGTTGATGCGCAGGCGGGCCATCACATAGTAACGGCGGCCGGGCGCGGTGGCGAACAATTGCTGGGCGGATCCCAGCGAGGTCATCCGCAAACCATAGTTGCCGCTGAAGCGGGAGGCGGCGTCGATGGTTAGCGAAGACAGGGTCCAAGGCGCGGCCGCACCTGTCTCGAACCCTCCGTTCTCGAGCAGATTCGCCGGGCCGGGCGCCGCGGGCGCCTGCACGGTAATGGAGATGGGCGCCGAGACCGTCACCGCGCCGGCGTTGTCGGTGGCGCGCGCGGTCAGCGTGTACGCGCCCGCCGCCACATTGCTCCACGTGACGGCGTACGGCGCGGAGGCGTCCGATCCGATCAGCGTAGCGCCCGCGTAGAAATCGACGCGGGTCACCGAGCCGTCGCTGTCGGCCGCGTTCGCGGCGAGGTTCACCGTCGCCGGCGCCGTGAACACGCTGCCCGCGGCGGGACTAGTCAAGGTCACCGCCGGAGGCTGGTTCGGCGGCGGCGCGCCGCCGCCCGGGTCGCTCTCGCTCCAGATCTTTTCGCCATGCGCTTGGATGGCCGCCACCAGCCGTTGCAGATGGCACAAGTCGCCGATCGCGTACGGGGCGTCGAGGTAGGCGCGCAGAGCCGCCCCCGGCTCCTCATAGACGTAGGCGTGAACCATGAACAGCGCCCACGGCGTATCCGGCGTCACCATGTGGTTCTCGCCGTAATGGCCGGTCCAGAGCGAGATGGGCGGGTAGACGCCCCGCAGCGCAAACCAGTCCGGCCAGTGATTCTCGATAGCGGGGATCTGTCCGGGCTGGCCTTCCTGCGGATTGCGGCTGACCCGCCGCCGCACGGCATCCAACGCCCACTCCCGCAGGAAACGGCCAATCTCCGGCGCAAAGTGAATGGTGACGGCATTCTCCTGGCGGTTGGCATGGAAGGGAAGGAAGGCCCAGTCATGCGTGCGCGTGAGCCAGCGGGCGTTGGCGGCGTTGAGGAATGCGTCGAAGTTCTGGCCGGCGGTCAGCCCCGCCTGGATGCGCGCCAGGGCGTTGGCGTACGCCGTGCTTTGCCGCAGCCCGAACCGCTCGAGCAGCCGGGCGTAGCCGATGGCGCCCGCCACCTCTCCATAGCGCGTCGGCGTGGCCGGAATGCCGGCGAAGATCTGCTGGATTCGCTGCCAGCGCTCGCCGGAGGGCGGCGTGGTGGGAGAGATGAAGTCCCAGTCGCCGGTGCGCTCGGCGTAGCGCCAGATCATGTACAGGCCTTCAGCGGGAACGCGAGGCTCGGGAAACACGTTCGGACGCAGCGGGTCCGGATTCGGACTGGTGGGCAGCGGAAAGTACTCGCGGCGGTTCCCCGTCATTTCGCAGGCGCCCCACCCCCACTCGCAATGCTCAAAGCCGCGGACGGTCGGGTCATAGTCGCGAATTTCCCGGCGCAGCCACGCCGCAAGCCGCGTGCGCGTGGTGGCCGGCAAAAACGGCAGCGCCTCGGCCAGCACGTACGCCTGCTCGCCGGGATAGCCGTGGAGAATCCAGCTTCCGGTGATGCCGATTTCGTAATAGATCGGTTCCAGATGGCCGCCCTGCGCTTCGGCGCGGTCCAGCATACGCAGCACCTCGCGGTCCAGCTCTTCACGAAGGTCCTGCGTGGCGGCCCCGTCGGCCCCGCGAACCCATAAGCGTTCCGCGGCGTACCGCTGCGCGGTGGGAGCGTCGATCCCGAGGGCGGGAAGAACGGCAAGAATGCAGAGAACAGGAATTGGCCGCATGATGTCCCCCCTAGTTCGGCTGGTTGTAGCTTTTGATGCCGGCCGAGTCGCGTAATACGATCCTGCCGTTGGCGATGACCGCGCCCGCGTCACTCACCCCGTAAAGCTCGGCGCCGCCCGTGTCGTCGGAACTGTAAAACCGGATGTTGAACGTCCGGCCGGACTCGGTGTCGATGCCGCCCACGGAAACCCACGTCGAGGACACCACCGCGTTCTGCGCCGCGGTCAGCACCTCGCCCTCGTCGGCGATCTTGTGGAAGTCCTCCCACGACATCTTGCAGTTCGTGGACCCCAGGCAGGGAAAATACGAGATCGCCAGCACGCCGCTCGCCGGGTTGGCGTAGATGGCCGGATCGAAAGTCAGGCGCAGCCCGGCCAGTTCGCCGTAATTCCGCACCCCCATGCCGTCAAAGCGCGCGTACACGCTCCGGAGAACGGCCCACGCCCTTCCTCCGGCGTCATCCACCACCGGTGGCGCGGGAACATCTCCCGAACCGGAGGTGTAGAGGACAGGCATCGGCAAGGCGTAACGGTCGGCGCCGGTCGCGGCGTTTAACTCCCAAAGAGAGCGCCGGTGCGGATTGTCGCGCAGCCGCTGGCTGATGGCGCGCTGCTCGATGATCCAGCGCGCGGCGTCGCCCAAGGGGTTGCCCTCGGCCGTTGCGCCCGTCACCTGCTGGAGAAATGCCTCGTCGGAGTTCAGCGTTTCGTGGAAGGAGTACACCGGCTTGGTCCGGAAAAAGACGACCCCGCCAGCCTGACTGCTGAACACGGCCCAACCGCCCGCGAAAGACTGGCCATACAGCCTCCGCTTCCACACCAAACCCCCGTTGAGCAGATTGAGCGCATAGGCGTTCATATTCTCCGCGCCGAAATAGACGCGCCCCTGCCCCACTGCCGCCGCGCACAGAATGGACGCCCGGACGCTGTCCGCGTCCGGCCCCGCGCCAACCTGAAAAACCCAAGCCGCGATCCCCGAGTGAATGTTCACTGCATGGAACCGTCCGTCTTTGCTGCCCGCCAGCGCCAGCTCGCCGGCAATCGTCACCGACGTCTGGAAGCCTTTGCCGCCCGGCTGGTACCGCCAGGCGGGCGCTCCGGCCGTGGAAAACGCCACCAATTCGCCCGCCTGCGTAGCGGCGATCACTTTGCCGCCCGCCATCGCCAGCGTGCCCCAAATCGGCGAACCGGCGTCGGCGGTCCAGCGCACCGCGCCCGTGCCTTCATCCAGCGCGGTCACGATGCCGCGCACGTCGCCGATCACCACCAGCCCCTCACCCACGATGGGCTGGCCTCGCGTTTCCGCCGCTTGCCTCCAGCTCCAGCGCGGAGCTCCGTAGCCGCCATTCGACGTATACCGGTTGGTGACGATCCGCTCCGCCTGGTAACCCGAATTGGCCGCGTCACGCTGCAATTGCGGCCAGTCGGCGGCGAGGAGGGTCGCGCTGAGAATTCCATAAAACAAGAACAACCGTTCGCGCATGATTCCTTTCCTTGGTCCGGCACGGACCTGGTACCCGGGCCGTCCTTGATTTATAGGTACTAGAACTCAAAATGCGGGGAAATCAGTAAATCCCTTAAGCCAGTGGCAAATTCGGGTTTGTCTTCTCAGGTGTTCACCGGAGTTCCCCTCCCGGCAAACCGCGCCGATTCCGCGAATTCCAGTGTGGCCGTCCGGCGGCCGGGAATAAGAATCTTTTTTTGGGAGGATGCCAGGAAAAGCCGGCAGAATTTTCTCCGCCGAACCTGCAATGATGTTTCGATTTCGTGACGCGTTCACTGGCGCATGGGAGCGGGGTGACGTGGCGGCAAGGAGACTCGGCGAATTCACGCCGCCCGGCGGGAGGCCGGCCGGCCGGTCTTCCTCCCCCCTTCCCCCCGAGATCTCGCTGGCGCACTATGGAAGCAGCAGCCGGTTGGGCGGCGAGCCGCCGCGCCGGCGGGAGGATTCATGAATCGTCGTCGTTTTTGTTCGAGTCTCAGCGCGGCAGCGGCCTTTCCTTACGTCGCGCGGCCTTCGGTACGAGGCGCCAACGACCGCATTGAGGTCGGCGTCATTGGGCTGGGCGGCCGCGCGCGGTGGTTGATCCAGCACGAAGATTTCGGCGAGGCGCGCATCAACGCGGTCGCCGATTGCTGGTTGCCGCGCTGTTACGAAGCGGCCAAAGTGCATCCGCAGGGTGAGCAGTGGCGCAAGTATCACGATTACCGCGAAATGTTCGACAAGGAAAAGCTGGACGCGGTGTTTGTCGAGACCACCACCCACGCGCGCGTCCGCATCTGCATGCAGGCGCTCCAAGCGGGGCTGGACGTGTACGGCGAGAAGCCCATAACGCTCACCGTGGAAGAGGGACGCGCGCTGGCAGACGCCGTGCGGCGCACCAAACGCGTGTTCCAGACCGGCACGCAGCAGCGCTCGATGCCCATCAACATGTACGCGAGCAGGCTGGTGGCGAGCGGCAAGATCGGGCGGATCGAGCGGGTGATCGTCTGCAATTTTCTGGCGCCGCAGCAGTGGACGCCCAAGCCCGCCGAGCCGATGCCGGAGGGTCTGAATTGGGACGAGTGGTGCAACCAGACGGAATTGCGTCCCTATCACAGCGAACTGCACAGGCGCTGGGCGTGGTGGTGGGATTACGATGGGGGCGGCCAGAGCTGGGGCGTCACCGGCTGGGGAACGCATTCGCTCGACCAGGTGCAGGCGGCGCTGGGCACGGATCACACCGGGCCGCTGGAAGTGATTCCGGAGGGGCCCGGGCCCGCCGCGAAAGTCACCTTGGTCTACGCCGGCGGAACCCAGGTCCGCCTGGAGCAGGAGATCATCAAGGACCACCAGCAACTGGGCGCCATTTTCGAAGGAACCAAAGGACGCATCCAGATTGTGCGCGGCGATTTCTTCCCCGACCCGCCGGAATTGAAAAAAGGCGCGCCGGATGTGATCAAGGAAGGGCCGGGCGAGAACTTCCCGCACCTGCGCAATTTTTTTCAGTGCATGCGTTCGCGCAAGAAACCCAACGCCGACGTCGAGATCGGCCACCGCTCGACCACCATCTGCCATCTGGTGAACATCTGCCGCGAACTGGGGCGCCCGCTGAAATGGGACCCCAAGGCCGAGCGGTTTGTGGGCGACGAAGAAGCCAACTCGAAACTGTCGCGCCCGCGCCGGGCCGGTTACGAATTGCCGAAGATCGCCTGACGCGCGCGGGCGGCGAGGCGTGCGCCCGCCGAGCGGGGCGCCGTGGACGTGGCCAACTTCCTCGCGCGAGCGTTACGGCAGGAACGAAACCGCGAGCGTGCGGCGCCAGCGCTGGCCGGTCGTCTCGTCGTAGCCGCCCAATTCGAAATACTGCTCGCTGGGCGTAAAAAGGTTGGCCGCGCGCAGGCTGGCCCGGAGAGCGCCGAAAGGCGGCAGCACCGCCGAACCGAACAGCGCCTCAAGGTGCCTGGAATGATCCTCGCCGTTGATGATGAACGTGTCCAGCCGGGTTCCGACCCCGGCCTCTTCCCGCACCAGCACCTCGAAAAACCAGCGCGCCCCGGTGGCGTCCGGCTCCCGGGCGTAGACGGGGTCCGGCGAGACCGAAACGGAGACCCGGGAGCGGTCCGCCGCCGCTTCTACCCGCACGTTTACAAAGCGGGGCGGCGCGGCCGGGCTTTGTATCGAAATCAGCGACTGGAAGGACCCGCTTGCCTGGAAAGCCGCCGGGTCGACCGACACCTCCAGCCGGGCAGGACTCGCAGCAGACGTCGTGGCGGCGCTCGGACGCACGCGGATCCAGGGGGCCTCCGCGCGCCAACTGTAGCGCACCGCGGTGGCCGACTGCGTACTCACCGAGACGGTCTGCGCCGCCGCGCCGGTCACCGAGCCGTTGCGGATCTGGAAAGTCAGACTCTCCGGCGCCGGACGCACCTCGGTGAAAGGAAGATCCTCGAGGTAGCCGCGCAGCGCCGGATAGGCGGCTGAGAACCGGCCATACCCGTTCGGCGTCCGCGAGGAACAGATATCGTCCGTGATGGGTCCGTAGCTCAGCACGCCCACCAGGATTCCCGGCGAGGTGAAGGCCGGAGAGCCCGACGAGCCCGGTTCGGCCACGCCGTCGTACCAGGCGCATTGGTAATAACGCTGGGCCGGCGCCGCGCCCCGGCCGACGACCGTCGCGCCGACGTCATTGACGCGCCTGCCGAATGAAATCCGTTTGTGCGAGCCGCGCGGGTGATGAATCCCGGTAAACAGGGAACCCAAGCCGGGCTCGCCGGGGTCCCATCCCGAGAAGACGACGCCGGCAGGGACATCCCGCAGTTGGAGCAAGGCGAAATCACCCGCTTCCTGCCCGCCGGCGGCGAGCAGGTTCGCGCCGGGGGCCGAGCGCGCCGTACCTCGCGTGGTGGGCCGCGCGCCGCGGCACTGGGCCGTCTGAAACTGCCAGAACGCCTCCACCGAGCGCGCCACGGTCTCCGTGCCCACGCAGTGCTCCGCGGTGAGCAAATACGGTTTCAGGCTGTTGTTGCGGGTGGCCACCAACGTCCCCGTGCAGGCGGCCTCCCCTTCTCCGGTTTCGAATACCAGCGCGGCCACCATGCGCGAGGTCTGCGCCCATTCTGCATAACAAGACACGTCCAGGTTGCACGCGGCGGCCGGATCGTCCTCCGGAAGGTCGCTTGCCAGCGGACCCACGCTCATTCTCCCCTCGGGGAGCCAGCGGGTCGCGAGGGTGGATTCCCTGCCCGGCGCGGCCGCCGCGTCAATCACGCGGTGCGCCACTTTCGCCACGGCGAAGGGAGGATCTCCCTCGGCCGCGGCTTCCGCGGGCGGTTCGTACTCGACGGTGGCCGCGTCCCCTTCCACCGAGGCGCTCCAGAAGCGGCCGTCGCCGAATGGACCCCGCCCGGTGTAAGGGCCGTCCGCGGGGACCTCTTCGCGATCCGGCGGATACACCCAAAGTTGGCCGTCTCCCAGGTCCGCGCGGTCAAATAGCAGCCGGATGGCGCGCGCCCCGGCCGAGCGAATGGTGGCGCGCCAGACGCGGCGCCCGCCGGACAGGAACTCCCAACGCCCCGCGGCCAGCGCCCCGGCGGGCAGGGACCGGTGGACGCCGACGCGGAGCGGAACGCTTGCCGTCCGCGCCAGCGCCGCTTCCTCCTCCGGGGCCAATGCCCGCAGCGCGATCCCCGCGGCGCGGGTTCCCCGCAGCCGCGCGGCGGGCTGGGATGCCGCGCGGGATTCCTGAACCTCCGCGGCCGCGACCGGCTCTTTGCGCGCCGCAGGCGACGGCTGCGCCTCAGTCCCCCACGGGAGGCACCCCCCGAGACAAATCGCCCAGACGACGAATCGCGTCATGACCCCTCCTCCCGCCTAGAACACCGCCGCGATGCCGACCATCGGAACGATATCGTGAATGATCCCGCTGATCTTGGCCCCGATCGACGGCGCGATCACCTGCTTGGGGAAGGGAGTGATGAAGTCCCGTACTTCCACCCGCAGGACGACGCCGGGCGCAAGCTGGAATTTCACTCCTCCGCCGACGCTTCCCAGCCCCTTCGTTTCCGTCACCGGACTGAGCAGAGCCAGGTTGCTCAGCGGTTGCACCGCCTGGGTGGCCCCGGTGCCCCGGAAGACCTTGATCCCGCCCCCGACGGCGGCAAAGGGCCGTACTTTCGACCCCCGGCGCGTGGCGTACAGCAGGAAATCGTAATGGATGATGTGCGAGTCGCCGCTGAAGGTCACCTTGGTGGATCCCGAGGAGAGCTTCAAATCGTTCTTGCGGTAGGTGTAGCGGAACTCGCCCCCAAAGTGCTCGGAGATATCATTCCCGAGCCAGCCGCCGGCGGCGAAACCCTGCTCGAAACCGGTCTGGCCGGATAAGGAACCCGCAGTGACGGTCTTGTTCGAATAAAATCCGAACCCCCCTCCCGCGCCTACCTCCCAGTTCTGCGCGGCAGCCGGCCAAGCGGCGGCCGCCAGCGCGGCGCAAAACACGTAGGATGATCGCATCATCGTTCTCCCTGGGACGCGGCGCGCTCGGGAACCCTCCTGGACGCGCGATCCCTGTCTTGATTTAATTCCCCTCGATTACGCGTACGGCCACCACCGTCTGGCTGGAGCCCTGGCGAACGGTCAGTGGGATCTGCAAACCTTGGCGTACGCCGTGCGGCACCTGCACATCGATCCGGTACACGCCCACTTGGCCGGGCTCCAACTCCGCCTTGATGAGGCCCAACTCGACCTCATCCAGGAAGACGCCCGGGGTCACCAGCGGCTCCGCGGTTGGGCCCGCGGGTCCGGGCGCCCCGGTGCCGATCGCGGGCTGGGTCGTTCCCAGGCCGGTCAGGTAAATGGAAAGCTGATCTCCCTTCCGGACCGGGTTCGAGAGAGTCACCAGCAGGTTATTCGCCTTCCGGATGATCAGCGGAACAAGGAAATCCGCACCCGGCGGCGGCGTGCGGAAAATCGCCGGCGCCACCGGCTGCACGTTGACGGGATAAGGTGCGCTGGTGCCGCCCACCGAGGTAACCACCAACTGGGCGCTGCCGCTGATCTCAAACGGCATCTGCGCGTTGATCTGCCCCGGCGCGACAAACCGCAGCGGGATCACCCGGTTGTTCACCGTCACACACGCCTCCCCCAGCGCAAACGGGAGCGGAACTTCATTCGTCGCCAGCGCGACCGTATGTAGATTGCTGCCGTACACCGTGATCAGGCCCCCGCGCGCGATCCGCGGTTCGCCATCCGCGGCGTTGACCACGATGGAAATCCGCGGCGGATCCGGCTGGTTGGCGTCGTAGGCGAAGGGCAACGCCATAAAGCCCGACTGGCTCAGGATCACAATCGCCCGCCGGCCCGGCAACACCGCCAGGCTGCGTGTGAACGGGTTGTTGATCCGCGCTACGGTCGAACTGCCCGGCCGCGGCAGCAGCGGCGCTTCGATCAGGCGCACCCGGCGCGACAGACTGCCGTCGCGCAGGTTTACCTGTTCCAGGATGCCCGGCGAAGCGGCGTCCGCGGCCGAAACCCGCAGCGCGAAGTCATCGACAAAGACGAACCCCGCCGTGATTCCGGACTCGGCGCTCAGCCTCCGGGTGGCCACCAGCGAGGCGTTCAGCAGGCTGCCGCCCGCGTAATACTGCTCCTGGTTGGAAGCCGCGGTCGCGCCGGAGAGCGAAAGAAAATCTTTCCGGAACACCGTGAAGGTGTCGGCGGTGGAGTTGTACAGCAGCGTGCTGCCGTTGGCCGCCGCCCCGAGAATCGCCGCGCCGTTGGCCATGCCGGTTAGGTGTACATAACTGTCGAACCGGTTCTCGAAAGCGCCCAGCGCCGGCAGTTCGGCGGCGGTCCGGCTCTCCAGGTCCACCCGGTCGATGGTGTTGTAGCCGCGCCCGACGTCCCGGTTGTCGGTCAGCGCCAGAATCGCTCCCCCGGACACCGCCAGCGACAAAGGGTAGTGGGCGTAAGGAAATTCCACCGGCCGCTGCGCTTCCAGCGTCTCCAGATCGTATACGTTGGCGTTCCAGGCGTGCTGATGCCCTACCAGCAGGTAGCGGCCATCGCGCGTGATGGCCATGTGCGTGGGGGTGGCGTTGGTCTTCAGCGCGGCGATGCGGTTGTAGTTGGCGCCGTCGTAGACCAACACCTCATTGGTGTCCTGGCGGAGGATGTAAAACCGGTCGCGGACCGGGTCGGCCAGCAGGTCAACCAGCACCCCGGGCGTCTCGACAATGCTCCCGCGCTGGTCAGGCTCGCGGTTGTTGATGAGCAACTGCACCGGCGGGGGCACGTTCACGGCCGCGGTGGAAGCGATCTGAATCGCGCCGCGCACCGTGCCGCGGCTGGCGGCGAAGGCGGCCGGGTCGATCGAGACCCGCACCGTGGCGGGCGTCAGGCCGGCCGCGGGCGAAATGGTCACGCCGGGCAGCGTCGAGGACAGCGTGAACTCCGTGGCGTTTCCGCTGGGATCGGTGATTTGCAGCTCCTGGGTAATCGCGCGCCGTTCGCAGAAGGTCGTGCGAAAGGAAAGCGAGGAGCGGGAAGCAAACAAACGCGGTTCGCGGTCGAGCGAACCCACCGGCAGGATGGTCACCCCGCTCTCGGAAACCGCGTAGACCGTTCTCCGGTCGGCGCTGAGCAAGGACTTGCCGCTCAAATTCTCCCCCAGCAGCAGCCGCTCGCGGACGGCCAGATTATCCGCGTCCAGCACCCGCAGCACGGGACCGGCGGGCCCCGTGGGGTTCTGCTCCGGAACTTGAGCGTAAATCACGCCCGCGGCCGAGTCCACCGCGAAACTGCCCACCGCCAACTGCCCGGTTACGTTCGGGAAGTCGTTCCGGAAGCGCCCCCGATGGTCCCACACCGCCCAGCCAAAAGCGAAATACGATCCGTCCTGCGCCACGCTCACGGCGCGCGGCGCGAGCGGAGGAACGGCGCCTTTGGTCGGAAACGTGGAGACCCGGCGGGACGCCACGTCGTAGATCAGCCCGAAGGCCTCCGTCGAGCCGTAGATACGGAGACCGTCTCCCGCAACCCCCAACGCCGTCTCGGTAATCTCGACCGGCGCCGCGGGACCGGGCTGCGGAAGCGTTTTCGACGCCAGACTCTCGATGGTTTCCAGCAGGGTCAGCGTCCCGGCGGCCGGGTCGAGCAGCGAGACGTCGCGTTTGGTGACCAGCAGACACTTCCCATCCGCTCCGAACGCCACACCCAGCGGAGTCGCGCTGGCGACCAGGGTCCGCTGCTGATTGGTATGCAGGTTGACCACGGTTACCGTGTTGTTTTGGGAGGCGGGCGCCGCCAGGTTGCCGTAGTGGCCCACCACGAGGTATTGGCCATCCGGAGAAAGAGCCAGGGAGGCGGGGAAAGGCCCGACGTTGAGGGAACGGGGAATGCTCCGGTCCGCCAGGTTCATCACCTCGACCCGGTTCGCCGTGAAGTTGGCGACGTAAAGCAGACCCCGCGCCTCATCCAGCGCCAAATCCGCGGACTGCCCGCCAATGGGCACCACCGTGCCGAACGTGCCGGCCCAGGCCGCGGCCGCGCCGGCAAGCAGCGCCAGGCTCGCCCAGCACAGCGGGCGCGCCGCGGCGGGTGGTGCGATGGCCCGACGAACTTTGGTATCCATTCCCTCTTCCTCTTTCGCGTACCGCTACTCGTGCACCGGCACCGGCAGACGGGTTTCGGACTCGCCTTGCCGGATGCGCAGCACCTGCACGCCGGAAGCGCGCACGGCGCCTCCGACTTTCACGTTGAGTTGATACACGCCAACCTGCCCAGGAGCCAGTCCCGCGTAGGCGACCTCGAGCGGATCCCCGGCCAGGTCCACTTCGGGCGCCACCACGGTTTCGGCCAAAGGCCCGTCCGGTCCCGGCAAGCCCGCCTCGACGGCCGGCGAAGTCAGCCCCAGGCCCGTCGCATAGATCACCAGGTGGTCACCCGGGCGGACCGGGTTTTCTTCTCCCACCAGTTCGCCGCCCCGGACGACGATGGGCGTCCCGTCGCCGGCGGCCCGGAAGACACTGGGCGCCGTCGGCTGAATCGTGATGTTGAGGTTGTTGCTGACACCCGCCGGCGTGCGCAGCACCAGTTGCGCCTTGCCGTCGACGTGGAACGGCAACTGGGCGTTGATCTGATTCGCCGACACGAACACCAGCGGCATGATGGCGCCGTTCACCGTCAGGCAGGACTCACCCAGCGCCGTCGGCAGCGGGACTTCGCGCGTGGCGATGTTGATGGGGCTCAGGTCCTGGCCGAACACGCTGATCAGTCCGCCGGGCGCCACCGGGGACGTCTGGTCGGCGGCGTTGACGACGCGGTCCAGCGAAGGAATGGGCGTGGCGGCATCATAGGTCCAGGGATAGACGGTGAAGCCGCTCTGCGTCAGCGCCACCAACGCCTGCCGGTTGGACAGCGCCGCCAGCGTCCGGATGAAGGCGAATCCCGGCGTCACGGCTTCGGTGATGGGGGCCTCCACGGTGCGCGTAGGCCGCACGGACTGTCCCGTCGCCAGGTCCAGCCGGCTGATGGTGCCCGGGCTGGCCGGCCCGGCGGCCGCGATGCGCACGGCCGCCTCGTCGATAAAGCTGAATCCCAGCGCCGGCTCGATTTGCCGCTGCTGGACCAGCGAGGCATTGAGCAGGCGGTTGCCCACCAGGAACGCGCCGTGATTGGAGGCCGCGTAGGTTCCCGCCAGCTCGGAGTAGTCCTTGCGGAGCACGGTGAAGGTGTCCGCGCTGGCTTCGTACAGCAGCACCCGCCCGTCCGCCATGACGCCCAGAATCGAGGACCCGTTAGGCGGCGCGACCAGGGTCGTATTGATATGGACGTCGTTCTTAAATACGCCGAGACGCGGGAGCGTTGCGCCCCGCCGGGCCGCCAGGTCCACCGCATCGATGACATGCGTCTCGCCCGCCACGCGAATCGCCGCCAGAATCGCCCGGCCCGACGCCGCAATCGAACGCGGGTAGTGCCCCCGCGGGAAGATCACCGGCGCCGTTGCCCGCAACGGTTCCAGATCGACAACCAGGGCCCGCGCCGAGTTGTCGTGGCCCACCAGCAGATGCCGCCCGTCCGCGGTGATCGCCATTTGCGTGGGCGTGTTGAACGTTTTCAATACCGCGATTTGCGAGAAATTACTCCCGTCGAAGACCAGAAGCTGGTTCCGGTCCTGCCGGAGCACGTAGAAGCGGTTGCGCAGCGGATCCGCCAGAATGTCCACCAGCCTCCCGGGGACGTTCACAAACGTTCCCCGTTGATCCGGATCACGCGCATTGACCAGCACCCGGATCGGGTCCGGCAGGTTCACGGCCCCGCGCGAGCGGACCTGAATGGTCCCGGAGGTGGTCCCCTGGCGGTTGGCGTACACGGTGGGATTCACCTGCACCCGAATCACCGCGGGCGTGACGCCGCTCGCCGGGGAAATGGTCAAACCCGGAACGTCGGCGCTGAGCGTGAAATCGATCGCGCCCCCGGCCGCGTCCGTCAACGTGAACTCCTGGGTGATCACCTTGCGGTCGCAAAAGTTGCCGCGGAACACCAAGTCTTCCTTCGAAACCCGCAGCCGCCGCACGCCGGCGAAATCGCCTACGCGGCCCACCAGCACGCCGCTTTCGGAGATCGCATACATCGTCGTCGCCGCGCGGTCGAGCACCGCCTTGCCCGCCAGATTCTCGGGCAGTTGCAGTCTGTCCAGGACCGCCAGGTTCGCCGCGTCGAGCACAAACAGCACCGGGTTGTCCGGCCTCAGGGTGTCGCCCCCGCCCTGCGCCGACGGAGGAAACTGGCCATAGATTACGCCCCGGTCGGAATCCATCACGTGGCTGCCGTACTGAAATACGCCGCTGACGTTGGCCACCTGGGAGATCAAAGAAAAATCCGCCGCCGAACGCAGCGTCCAGCCGCTCAGGAAAGAACTTCCGTCCCTGGCCACGCTGACCACCCGGGGACCCAAGGGCGGCGTGGATCCCCCCGGCGACGCCGACAACTGCCGGGAAACCACCGAGTAGACAAAGTCCAGCCGGTTTTCCCCGTCCGGACCCGCGCCGAGCGTGCCCACGATCCACCGGCCGTCCGGCGTCGCCACCAGCGACGAGGCGACGATGTTCGGCGGAAAGTTCTTGCCGTCCTGGTCAACCGGAATCGACCGGGCCGCGATCTCGGCGATGGTCTCCAGCACGCGCACCGCCCCGGATGCGGGATGGAAAAGCAAGATCTCGACGGTGGTCGCCAGCAGCGCCTGCCCGTCGGCGCCGAACGCGACGCCCAGGGGCGGAAAGCCCAGCGTGTACCGCTGCTGCTGCCCGTTCCCCAGGTTCAGCACCGTCAGGCCGTTGTAGGGCGAGGCTCCCGTGGTGGCATCCACGTTGCCGAAGTGGGTCACGACGAGAAACTGTCCGTCCGGCGAAAGCGCCAGCGAGCCCGGCTGGGCGGGCACATTGAAGGACCGGCTGATTGAATGGTCGGACAGGTTGAGAACTTCGATCCGGTTGGCCGTGAAGTTGGCGACGTAGAGGACGCCGCGTGCTTCATCCAGCGCGAGATCGGAGGCGTTTCCCCCAATGGGAACCACCTTGCCGAAAGAGGCCGCCCGCAGCAGCGCGTTTCCTCCGGCCCCCGCGGACGCCAGCGCGCAGAGGACCCCCGCCAGGCGGAGGAATCTCGAGCAACGACTGCGAAAATCCGAAATTGGTTTCATACACGTAACCTTCTGTCCGTTTCCAGACCCGCGGGAATCGCTTCCCGGCCCGCGGTCATGCGGGCGGCCCACCGCGATCGAGTCCGCCGCCCGCCCCGTAAACAAACGCGAGCCCTCTTTCCTTTTCTCTCTCTGCTTTCACCAACCGCCGCGCCAGGCGGGACCGCACTACTCCGCCCGGTTGCGGCGGCGCATCACGATCACGCCCAGCAACACCAGCGCCAGGACGGCGCAGACGACGCGAATCAAGGTTGCATCCATGTGTGCTCTCCTTTCCAGCGGCCGGCCCTGCCCGGGCCCCGCTCAATCTGGCTAGAAACTCTCCATCATCGGCATCAATTCCCGCACCACCTTCATCGCCATGGGACCGACGGTGACCACGAACAAGGTGGGGAGAATGCAGAAGAAGATCGGGAACACCAGCTTGACGCCAAGCTTGGCCGCCTTTTCCTCGGCGATCTGGCGCGCTTGCACCCGCATGAAATCGGCGTGCGAGCGCAGCGTGGCGGCAATGCTGGTGCCGAACCGGTCGGCCTGAATCAACACCGCCACCAGTTTTTTGAGATCGTCCACCGCCGTGCGTTCGGCCAGGTTGCGCAGCGCCTCGATCCGCCGCTTGCCGGCCTTCAGTTCCAGGTTCATCAGCCCGAATTCCTCGCTCACTTCCGGGTGCGCGAATTGAAGTTCCTTGGCCACTTGAACAACGGCCTGGTCCAATCCCAAGCCGGATTCCACCGACACCACCATCAGATCGAGCGCGTTCGGCAGCCCGCGCTTGATCTGTTTCTGGCGGCGGCCGGCCGCCAGCCGGACATATTCATTGGGGCCGAAAAAGCCGATCGCCACCGACGCCACCATCGCCAGCATTTTGTTGCTGCCGTCCAGGTCGGCGCCCACGATCAGCCCGAACGTGAGCAGGGGCACCACCACGGCGCCCGCGAACTTGGCGCCGTAAAGAATTTTGAGCGCGTTCTCGCCCCGGAAGCCGGCCCGCACCAGGCGCCGCTGCATAATCGTGGTGTCTTTGGGCGACGCGGGCACGAAATTGCCCAGTTTGCGCAGCAGTTCGCGGAAGGCCAGGCTCGGGTGCGACACCGGCGCCTGCTGCTCGACCATCGCGCCGGTGACCCGGTCGATCGCCGCCTTGGGACGCGCCCACACGTTAAGACCCAAAAGGGCGAAAATCCCTGTCATCACGAGAAAAACCAGCACCGACAAAAGCAGCACCATACCTCAGACCTCGATACTCACGATCTTCTTCATCACCAGATAACCGATGATTTGCAGCCCGATACAGAAGCCCGCCATGATGTGCCCCATCTCATCGCGGATGAAGAACGAAATGTAGTCCGGGTTGCTCATGAACATCAGCACCGCGACGGCCATGGGGATGCACGTCAGCGCCGTGGCGGTGAGCTTGCCATGCGCGCTCAGCGCCCGGATGCGGCCGCGCAGTTTGAAGCGCTCCCGGATCAGGTAGGCGAGCTTATCGAGCAATTCCGCCAGGTTACCGCCGGTCCGTTTTTGCAGCAGCACCGCCGAGACAAAGAACTGCACCTCCAGCAAGGGGACGCGCTTGGCCAGATTCTGGAGGGCCAGATCGAGGGGCAACCCCAGATTCTGCTCGTCAAACGTGCGGCGGTATTCGCCCGCCAGCGGCTCGGCGAATTCGCGATGAATCATCTCCAGCGAAACCGAAAAGGCGTGCCCGGCGCGCATGGAACGGGCGATGAACTCCAGGCTGTCCGGAAACTGCTCCTCGAAGCGGCGCATCCGCCGGTTGGCCTGGCTCTGCACGTAGAGAAAGGGCACCGCGAAGGCCGCGAGCGCGGCCAGCAGCGCGAAATTGTCGAGAGGCGGCGGCAGCAGAAAGTACACGAAGTTGAAGCTCAGCAACCCGAGAAAGAGCGCCGTCTGCACCAGCCCGCTGGCGGTCCAGCGCAGGCCCGCGCGGTCGATCATCCCCTGCACCCGCTCGGCGAGCTCCAGCCGCTTGAGCACCTTGACCGCCAAACTGGTTTGCGGCTCGTCGGACTTCATCAGGGCGGGTTCGCCCTCCGGCTCCCCTTTCTTCCCCTTCTTCGACTTTTTCGCCGCAGGCCGTCCCAGCAGCCGGTCCCGGACCTTCTCGGCTTCCGCGCCGCCGGAGGCGGCGCCGAAGACGTTGAACAGGAGCAGGGAACCCGCCAGCACAATCACGAAGAGCAGCACCGTGAACAACATGAACGCCCCCTTTAGATATCCACCACCTGATCGAACAAGTCGGCGGGCAACCGGATCCCGGCCGCCAGCAGACGCTCATAAAACTTCGGCCGAATGCCGGTCGCGGCGAAGCGTCCCAACACTTTCCCCTCCGGCGAGACACCGCGCTTTTCAAAGACGAAGATGTCCTGCAACGTCACGATCTCGCCTTCCATGCCCGTGACCTCCGTGATATTGATCACGCGCCGCGATCCGTCGGACAGGCGCGCCGCCTGCACCAGCACCTGCACCGCGCTGGCGATTTGCTGCCGGATCGAGACCAGTTGCATGTTGGCGTTGGCCAGCGAAACCATCACCTCCAGGCGGGAGATGGCGTCGCGGGGGGAGTTGGCGTGGATGGTGGTCAGCGACCCGTCGTGGCCGGTGTTCATGGCCTGCAACATGTCCAGCGCTTCCTCGCCGCGGACCTCGCCCACCACGATCCGGTCCGGACGCATACGCAGGGCGTTCACCAGCAGTTGGCGCTGCTTCACCGCCCCGTGCCCCTCCAGGTTGGCCGGGCGGGTCTCCAGCCGCGCCAGATGCGGCTGCTTCAATTGCAACTCGGCGGCGTCCTCAATGGTCACAATCCGTTCCTTGGGCGAGATGAACGAAGAAAGCGAGTTGAGCAGCGTCGTCTTGCCGGCGCCGGTGCCGCCGACGATCACGATGTTCAGCTTGGCCTTCACCGCCGCTTCCAGCAGTTCCATCATGCCGGCGGTCAAGGCGAGTTTGTCCACCAGGTCCTGCGGCCCCAGCTTGTCGGTGCCGAAACGGCGGATCGACAGCAGCGGGCCGTCCACCGCCAGCGGAGGAATCACCGCGTTCACGCGGCTGCCGTCCGTCAGGCGCGCGTCGACCATCGGGGTCGACTCGTCGACGCGGCGTCCCACCTGGGAGACGATCTTGTCGATAATCCGGAGCAGGTGCGCGTCGTCGCGAAACCGCACCGAGGTCAGTTCCAGCAGGCCCTTTTTCTCGATGTAGACCTGCTTGTGCGTGTTGACGAGAATATCGGAGATCGACGGGTCCTGCAGCAGGGGTTCGAGGGGGCCCAGCCCGAATACTTCGTCGAGCACCTCTTCGCTGATCTGCTGCTTTTCGATCGAGCTCAACAGGGTCGGTTCCTGGTCGATCAGCGAGATCACGGCCTGGCGCACCTCGCTGCGCACCCGCTGGTTGTCGATGGTGGCCAGCGCTTCCAGGTTGATCTTGTCGAGCAGCTTGCGGTGGAGGGTGAACTTCAGCTCCTGGTACTCAGGCTTCAAAGCCGCCTTGGGACGGCCCGCGTTTCGGAGTAAACGCTGGTCCCAGGTCAGTTCCTGTCTGGTTTCGGTGTTGATCATGCTTCCCTCTTCGTCCGTTCTCGTCCGTCCGCGCTCAGTTCAACAGCGAACCGGTGCGGCGGGCAGCCGGCGGCGTCTGGCCCGCCAACTGCGCTACAAACTCCTCAATGGTTCGCCCGAGCGGCGTTTTCGCGCCCAAGGGCTGTCCGACCGTCAACCCCTTGTGCAACGTCAGATAATCGTTAGGGAACGTCCGGTAGACGGGCGCCCCAAAGATCTTCGCCATATCCTCGCTGGAAATGGTGTCCTGCTTCCCCAGCCGGTTCACCAGCACCCGGTACCGCTCCTGCCCAATCCCCAGCCGCGCCAGGTGCTGGATGGCCTTCCGGGTCAGGTGCAAGCTCGGCAACTCCGCCGTGCAGACCAGATACGCCTCGTCGGAGGCCGACAAGGTCACCAGGCTGAGCTTTTCGAACACGTTGGGCAGGTCGGCCACCACGTAGTCATACAGGGTGCGGGTGTACTCGAGGAAGCCGTGGATCTGTTCCGGTTCGATCACGACGCTCTTGGGCACGTCCGGCGCGGGCAGCACATCCACGCCGTCGGCGTTCACCACCAAAGCCGCCCAATCCGGCGCTTCTCCCCGTTCCATCTGCGCCAGCGCGTCCGCCAGCGAGTACCAGTGACTAAGCTTGAAGAAAAAGCCGATGGTGCCGCCCCACAGGTCGAAGTCGGCCAGGAGCACCCGCTTGCCCGAGGAGCGCTGGAGTGTATAGGCGACCTGTGCGGCCACGGTGGAGGCGCCCGAGCCCGCCTTGGTGCTGGCGAACGCGATCAGCCGGCCGCGCACCTGTTCGCCGCGGGCTTGCGGAGTCCGCTTCTTCGCAATCCGGCCGATCGCCTCCCGCTGGATCTCCGGGTCAAACGGCGCGAACAGGAACTCGGCCGCCCCGGCGCGCAAGGCGGTCAGAATCGATTCCGTATCGTTGAACCGGTGCAGGCCGACGACAAACACCGGCGGCCGCAAGGCGGCGGCGAACTCGATCAACTCAGAGGCCTTTTGCAGGTCGGTCGCGAGGTCCACGAAAACCAGGTCCGGCCGCAGTTGGCGAAGTCGAATGTCGAGCGCCTGAAGGGACGGATAACTCTTCAGTTCCGCCAGCAGATGAAAACTCCGGACCGCGGTCTGCGTGGCCAGAAACTGGGCCGCAAGCTCGCGGTCGGGCGCGATCATCATCGCCGTCATTTCCGGCTGCCGGGCGCTGCGCGTCTCCGTCACGTCGTTTCCTCCGTAGCCTCTCCGGTCAGTTGCGCTTCGACTTGTCCGGGCTGCCCTTCATGGCGTCTTCGTGCTCTTTCTGTCCCGAAACCACCCCCTCGAGGGCGGCCGGGATTCCCGGGTTCGGCATGTCCTGGCTGGGACGCGGGTCGCCGGGCTGGAGAGGATTGACAATCTCGGGCGTGACCAGCACGATCAGTTCGGTCTTGGTTTTTTCCTTGTTGTAGCTGCGGAAGAGCTGGCCCAGAACAGGGATCGACGAGAGGCCTGGAATCCGGAACAGGATGTTCCGCACGCGGTCATCGAGCAGCCCGCCGATGACGAAGCTTTGCCCGGGGCCCAGCTCGACGTCCGTCTCGGCCCGCCGCGTCGACAACGCGGGGATGGTGAAGCCCTGGAAGGTGACGGCGTTGGCGATGTCAATGGTGGACAGTTCGCTCCGCACGTGCATTTTGATGGTGTTGTGCTCGGTGGTGTTGGGAGTGAACGTAAGCCGGATGCCGTACTCACGGAACTGAATGGTGACGGCGCCGGCGTTCGAGCCGCCTTGCAGCACGGGAATGGGGAACTCGCCGCCCGCCAGGAAGCTGGCTTCCTTGCCATTGGTGGTGACCAGATTGGGTTCCGCCAGGATCTGTAAGACGTTCTGGACCCGCAGGGCCTGGATGGTCGCGCCCAGGTTCAGATCCGGCCGCCAGGCGAACAGGTTCAAGGTGTCGGTCAGGTTGAAGTTACTCTGCGTGCCGGCGACTTGACCCCCAATGATGCCGTTCACCTCGGTCGCCCGCGGCGCCCGGAATTGGCCCGTGGTGGTGACCCCGGGCGTGTTCGCCGCCCCGGTCGAGAACAGATTGATGCCCAGGGTTTCCGCCCGCACGCGGTTGAGTTCGGCGAACCGCACCCGCAGCAGAATCTGCTTGTCCACGCCGGGGGAGACGACCCGCACATTGTTGACGACGCTCTTGACGAACGGCGCCAGCAGCGCGGCCGCCCGCTCGGCCACCAGCGCATTGGTGACCTGCCCGTTGATCGAAGCGGTGTCCTTGGCCACTTTGACCGTCAGATTCTCGTCCGGAAACGTTTCCTTCAGGATGCGGTCGAGCGGCTCTCCGTTGGTTTCGACGGTAATCGCAAAGAACGAGCGCTCGCCGCCCTTCGACCAAACCACCACAGTGGAATGCCCGAAAGCCTTCGCGTTCAGCAGGATTTCGCGCGCCGTGATCGGGACCGCGTCCACGACATCGGGATTGCTGGTGGAGATGCGGCCGATGTCGGACGGGTAGTCGATCACGACGCTCTTGCCCACGGTCAGACGCAGTTCCTGGGTGGCGGACTGCGCCCACAGCGCCGGCGCGGCCACGCAGGCCAAGGCGGCCGCCCAGGGGGCGAGACGGCGCGCGAACTGCTTGCATAGAAGGAGAAGCTTGCTCATTGCCACGTACCTTTCCGTCGATCGGATCATCGAGTGGAACCCAAATCCGGGGCGGCGGGCCGCACCTTGGCGGCGCTCACTGCGCCTGCCTCATGCCCACGACCTCAACTGATTTCTGGTTCCCGCGAATCATGATGATTTCGTCGGGGACCACCACCGGCGCCGGCGGCGGGGGCGGGGGTGGCGGCGCAGCGGCCACCGCCGGGCGCGGCGCGCGCGGAGCCGCAGCGCCCTCCAGGGACCGCTTCCGCAAACCGAATAGTTCCGCGACCTGCTTGCCCGGCGTCTGCTGGATCTCCTGGTCGACGGCGTTGCGGAGAACCAATTGAATCTTTCCTTCGTTGCCCGCCAGCGTCAGCACTTCGGCCTGCTCCGGCGTCACCAGCAGGCTGACCACGGTGGCGTTGATCGCCCCGCCGCGGGAGTCGGGCTGCGTCTGCTGGTTGGCGGAAAGGACCGTAATGTTCTGGAGGACCGTCGTGGTGACCGATTCGTTGTCCGAGTTTGGCGGCCGGCCGGTGACCAGCACGTCCACGCGCATGCCGGGCAACACAAAGCCCGCCACGCCCACGACCTCATTCACGCGCACCGCCACCGCCCGCATCCCCGGCGGAATCACCGTGGCCAGGCCCAACCCGCTGCCCCGCGGCGCCAAGCGCTGCTCCACCACCGGTTCGTCGGGCAGGATGGTGCTGACCACCGGGCGGTCGAGCACATCGTTCGGGTTCGAGAACGCGGTTTTCGGAAACAGGTTTTCCGGCACCTTAATGACCTTGACTTGGGTCGGCTTGATCTGCACGCCCAAAGACAAAGCCTCGGCGGCCACCACCAGATCCTTCATGGCGACCTGCGGTTTCGCTTGCGCCTTCTTTGTGATCTGGTAGAAGACACCCGCGACCACCAGAGCGAGCACGACACTCATGCCCAATACCGTCAAGAACCTGCGGTCCATAACGCAATTCCCCTTCCTACAGTTCGTTCACCATCGCCAGCCATGCTCCGGCGGTGATCGCCGGCGCGTAGGGCATAAACTTCTCTTCGTCCTGACCCGGCGGCTGCTCGCCACGGCCGGTTCGCCAGCGCCGCCGCACCCGCTGCCAGGCCAGATACAACAGGGCGAAGACCCCTCCCGCCAGCGCCGCCAGGAACGCCGCAGTCCAGATCAGGCCCGAGCCGAGCAGAGCGCCAAAGCCGGCCATCAGCTTGATGTCGCCTCCCCCCATTCCTCCCAGCAAATAGAAAACGAGGAAAACCCCGGCGCCGATCGCCAGGCCAGCGCCCGCATGCCATAGGCCAGACCAGCCATTGGCCCAGCAATGGATAGCCAGCCCGCAAAGCGCCGCGCCCACGGTGGTCCAATTCGAAATGGTGCGCGACCGCAGATCTTCGGCTACCGCCGCCACCCCCACCGCCAACACTGCGTAAGTTCTTAAATCCATTGCTTCGGCTGCCTTTCCGGCCAGTACCGAGGTACCGGCTTTGTCAGGCAAATCTATTATTCGACCGAACCGCCGAGTTTCATTAGGGTCTTCCGGCGCTGAAATAGCAGCGTCCGGCCGTCGTCGGCCACCAATCGCCATTCCGGCAACAGCTTCAAAGTTTCAGCCAACGACCAGTTCACCGAGAGCAGAGCCAGATCAAAGTCGTACCGCTCCAACGTCTCCCGCCAGGGGTGCTTGGCGGCCAGCAACCGGGCTGCCTCGCGCTGGAATTCCGGCCCGTAGAAATCGCCGCGGCCGTCGATGAAGACCTTAAGCCGCGGATGAAAACGATAAATCAGATAGTCTCCGAAGTCATCGGAGGCCAGGATGCGCGGCGCCGCGCCCTCGGCGGGGACGAGCGCCGACTCGTACCGGCTGATCAGCGCAAGAGGATACTTGGCCGCCGGAAAGTCCCGCGGCCAGGCCTGCCAGGGGGACCACCACAAGAAGACCAGCAGCGCCAGCGGCCAAGCGCTCAGGCCCAGCGGCTTACGGCTGAAGTCCGCATCGAGTTCTCCCAGAATGGCCGCCGCCGACCGTGCCGGCCGGCCACGGCTCCACTCCCGCCAAAGCAACGTCACTTCCTCGGCCAGCAGCGGCGCGACTACCCAGCCAAACAGGCTTACGTGGCGGACGGAAGACAACGCCTGGTGCGCCCAAAACAAAATCAGCAGCGGCTCCACCACCCGCTTCCGGCGCAGGTAGAGGGCGATCCACGCCAAGCTCATCATCAGCAGAATTTCAAAGTGCCGGAACTGCGGATCGCCCACGCGGGGCGGCTCGAACTCCTGGATCGCCTTCTGCCACCAGGCTCCCGTCGCAAAGAATTGCGCCACATGGAGATGCAAGTTCCAACCGTACGGGTTGATCAGGCTGGCGGCGGCGCATCCGGCCGTCACCAGGCCAAAGCGGCGCGCCTGCGCCAATCCGCCCCACCAGGATCCGGTCCTCCAGACCTCCTCGATCGACACGCCCAACGCATAGATTGCCCCGCAGGCTACCACCGCCAGGAATCCGCCGTGGAGATTGGTCCACAGGACCGCCAGCGGAATCAGCCACCAGATCGCCGCCGACCTTCCCCGCCGGTCCCGTTCGAGCAGCCAGAGCGCCACCGGGAGCAGCAGGAACGTGAAGATGTGCGGCCGGGCCAGAAAGTGCACCCAGGCCGCGCCGCCTGCCGCTACCGTCAGCAAAAAGGCCGGCAAGAACTGGCTGCCCCGCCAAAGCGCGTACCGGAATACGAGCGCCGCCGCCACCGTCAGCACCACTCCGGAAAAAAACACGACGCCCTTCAGATGAGCCACTCCGTGGACAGTGGAGAAAGCGATCGCCGAGAGCCATTCCCAGGCGAACCAAGGCGCGCCCTCTTTGGAGAAGGAGAAGATATCGGCCGCCGGAACGGAGCCTGTTTGCCGGATGAAATCGCCCGTTCGGATATGAAAACCGGTGTCACCATCCGCAAGCAGCGCCTCCCATCCCGCGCCCGCCGCAAACGACCACACAAGGAAGGCCCCAAAAAAGAAATCCGTCACGGAAGGAGTCCACAGGCGGCTCCAACCGGCCCGGATCCCGTTGCCCGGAACCGCGGCGGCCTCAGACTGCATAGAACCAGGCGTGATGGTCGGCATATCCAAACGGCCAGCGCCCTATGCCGGTCGTTCTAGTACGTACCGACTAATATCGGAGGACCTGAGCAAAACTTTAGCCGCCGTCGCGGGAATGGATTGGGAAGGCTAGGGGTGGGTCGTGGGTTGGGAAGGCGCCGAACCGGCGCTCTGTTAACGCTGGAGCGGATCCTGCTCCCAGGGAGGCGTGGCGGTCAGCAGTCGCCCCAGGGCCGGGTCCAGCCGGTTCATCGCTTCTTTCATCTCCCAGGCGACTAAACGGTAGCCCGGATGCCCCTTGACCCCGCTCCGCAGGCGAATGATGTATTCCGCTTCGGCGAAGTCCATCTTGAACAGAAAGCGCCCGCGCGCCGCAAACGGAAGCAAGTACTGGTTGGCCGGGGACGGGAGCGCATCCACGGCGGCGAAGGCCAGCTCCAGTTCCCGCCGGTAGAGGTCCGCCACGCCGGCCTCTTCGAGCAACGGCGGCGTCTCATAGCCCAGCCGCGCCGAGTAGTCCTGGCGGAACTGGTGACAACGGCGGTGCCGGTGGAGGTCCCGGTAGGCCCCATAGTCCATGACTAAGTCAAAGACGTATGGTCCACCCCGGAAGCCGCGCGGCAACTCATCGTGCCGGCCGCGGCCGCGCAAGGCCACGTCAATCACTTCCGCCCGCCGCGGCGCGCTCCACTGGCATGCCATGTCATATAGTTCACGGTACGGACGATCCGTAACCGGGTACAGGAGAGTGGCGACCACGTCGGCCTCCGCGCAGGCGGGCTGGACTAGATCCACCCGCGCCGGCGGGGCGGCGGGCTCCCAGGCGGGGAGGTTTTGCGCCACCCAGGCCCGCAAGTCGCGCCGGGAAGCGGCCAGGTACTCATCCGGATCCACATACTTGGCCAACGTTGGGGCCAGGGGTTGTCCTTCCTCTAGCGCGGACCAGCGGCATTCGGGGATCTGCGCGCAGGCGTCCGCCATCTCTGACCCCAGTTGGCGAACTTCGGCGAACTCGGATGCCTTCAGCCTGCGGATCTGTTTTTCCAAGGTGCGAATACTGGTGACCTGGCCGACGTTGGTCGGGATTCCCCAAAAGAGCAGATAGCGCGCCACGTCGAACGCGCGGGCGGCCAGATTCCGGCGGTAGGCCTCCGGTTTCATCTCCTGCGGGCGAGGGAGTTGCTCCGCAAGACAAGCCTGCGCCTGCTGATGCACCGTGCGATAGGCATCCAGCAAGCGCCCGGCGGCCTCGCGGTAGCGCGAGGTCTGCCCGGCGTCGAACTCCGGCGGAACCACCGCCTCGGCCTGCGAAAAATCCTGGTAGCGGGAGGACTTGGCCTGCCCGTCCCAAAGCGGCTCGTCCTCGGCTTCCGCCGCCGCCAGTTCGGAGATCCCTTCGAGGCAGAGCACGACGTGGCCCAGGTCCGCGATCGAGGCATGTCCGTATTGGAAGTAGTAGCTGTCCAAAAAGGATTTCTCGTCGTGGTTCCGCACCCAGGCGAGCGACTGGCGGATCGAATCGGCCGAGCGGCTGTAGCGGGCGAGCGCGTAGGCGCATTTCTCCGGCGGCATGGGGCCCACGGCCACCACGCGCCGCGACTGCGAGGACATAAGTCCGCTATCATAGCGCTCTATGCGCGTGCGGATCCGCCGTTTGACGCCCGAAGCCCGCCTGCCCGAATATGCTCACGGCCCCGGCGAAGACGCTGGCATGGACCTGCGGTCGGTCGAAGAAGCCGTGCTGGAACCGCGCGTTCCCCGCGCGGTGGCCACCGGGCTCGCGATCGAGTTGCCTCCTGGTTTCGAGGCGCAGGTTCGCCCGCGGAGCGGATTGGCGGCACGCCACGCCATTACCGTGCCCAACAGCCCGGGCACCATCGATCCGGGCTACCGCGGCGAAATCAAGGTCATTCTTGTCAATCTGGGCACGGAACCGTACACGGTGCGGCCGGGCGACCGGATCGCGCAACTGGTGGTTGCCCGCTACGAGCCGGTCGAATGGGAGGAAGGGGAACTGAACCACTCCCGCCGCCAGGCGGGCGGGTTCGGATCGTCGGGGCGCTAGATTCGCCCGGACAGCATGCCCGCTCGCGGCTACTCCTTCGGCGTGTTGCGGACCTCGCTGACCAGCTTGCTGGCCAGCGGACTGGTCTGACCGGCGTATTTGTTGTTCTTCTTCTCGCGGTAGGAAACTTCCGCCGGCGTGGTCAACTGCTCAAAGGTGAACGAGCAGATGCGCATGCCCGGGTACAGCGCGACGGGCATGCGGCCGAGGTTGCTGAGTTCCAGGGTCGCCTTGCCGATCCACCCCGGCTCAAACAAGCCGGCCGTGCCGTGCACGATGATGCCGATGCGGCCCAGGCTGGAGCGGCCCTCGAGACGGCCAAGCAAGTCCCGGTCCAACTCCAGGGTTTCCTGGGTGATGGCGAGGACAAAATCGCGGGGTTGCAAGACAAAGGGCTCGCCGGGAGCGACCTTGACCGGGCGCATCATGTCCTGCACGCTGCCGGCGTCGCGCAGGTCGATGTAGGGATGGCGGCTGTATTCGAATACGCTGAACTCCTCGCCCAGCCGGAAATCGACCGAACAGGAGCCGAATTGCTCGGGCGCGGGATAGGGCGTGATGCGGATCTTTCCCGCCGCCAGGTGCCGCTTGATGTCTGCGTCCGACAGGACCATAAGGGGCGATTGTAGCGCCGCGCCAGAGCCGCGGGCGCGGCAAGCCGGGCGCCCGGGCGCGCGTTGGTATACTGAAGCGCAGTTCGAGGAAGACCATGCGGATGGATCGCCGGCAGTTTCTGGCCGCGTCCGGCGCGCAGGCGGCCCTGCCAAAACGCCGGCCGAACGTGCTCTACCTTCACTCCCACGACACCGGGCGTTACCTTCAGCCCTACGGCCACCCGGTGCCGACCCCGAATCTCCAGCGGTTCGCCGAAGGCGGCGTGTTATTTCGGCGCGCTTTCAGCGGCGCGCCCACCTGTAGTCCCAGCCGCGCTGCCCTGCTGACCGGCCAGTGCGCGCACCGCAGCGGGATGTTCGGACTGGCGCATCGCGGGTTCCGCCTGCATGATCCCCACCAGCACCTCGCCTGGTTTCTCCAAAGCCACGGCTACCGGACGGCGCTGTGTAACATCCAGCACGAGGCCAGGCGCGAGGAAGTCTCGTCCCTGGGATACGCCGAGGTGTTGACGCCAAAAACACTGCCCGGCGAGCAGGCAGCGGAGGCCGCGGCGCGGTTTCTGCGCGGCAAACCCCGGGAGCCGTTTTTCCTCGCCTGCGGCTTCCAGGAAACGCACCGCGAGTTCCGGCCTGCCGGACCCGCCGAGGACCCCCGCTACACGCTGCCGCCCGCGCCGCTGCCGGACGCGCCCGCCATCCGCCAGGACATGGCTCAGTTCAAGGCGTCCGCGCGCGTGCTGGACGCGGCCATGGGCCGGGTCTTCGAGGCGCTGGCGCGCGCCGGCCTTGAAGACAACACGCTCGTCATCTGCACTACCGATCACGGCATTCCCTTTCCCGCCATGAAGTGCAATCTCACCGATCACGGCATCGGCGTCATGCTCATGCTGCGCGGTCCCGGCGGTTTCCGGGGCGGCGCGGTCAGCGACGCGCTGGTCTCGCATCTGGACGTGTTTCCCACGCTCTGCGAAGTCCTGGACCTGCCGAAGCCGGCGTGGCTGGAGGGCCGCTCTCTACTGCCGCTGGTGCGCGGAGAACGCGGCGAAATTCGCGAGGAGGTGTTCGCCGAGGTCTCCTATCACGCCGCCTACCAGCCCATGCGCGCGGTGCGCACCCGGCGCTGGAAGTATATCCGCCATGTTGACGGCCGCCAGGCGCCGAATCTGCCCAACTGCGACGACGGACTGAGCAAGGGTTTCTGGCTGGAGGCGGGATGGCGCTCGCGGCCGGCGCCGCGCGAGGAACTCTACGACCTGGTTTTCGATCCGAACGAAAGCAACAACCTGGCCGGCGCCGGCCAGCCGCCGCACCCCGAACTGGCCGGAATGCGCCGCCGGCTGGAAACGTGGATGCGAGACACGGCCGATCCCCTCCTCCACGGCGCCGTGCCCGCCCCGGCCGGGGCCGCGGTCAATGACCCGGAGGGAATCTCCCCGCGGGAGAAGCCTCGCACGCTGCCCTAACCTCTGCGCCGGACCGGGGACGCCAGATAGAGAAGGAAGCGCTCGCGCGGGCGGCGCTGGGCGGCGGCGGCCGCCGGAACGCGAAGGGCTGGCGCTACCAGGCCAGGGTCCCGCTGCGCGGCTCCTCTTCGGGGTTGGGCAAATAAAGCACTTTGCAGTGCTCGCACCGGTAGATCTCGGCATCCGGGCCGTACTTCCGCTTCACTTCGTCCCCGAAATAGTACCAGCGCTTGAGGTGGCCGGCGCAAATGTTGTTTTTGGCGTCCTTTTCATTGCAGGCGCGCTGCCGGAGCAAGCGGACCTTCACCTTGGTGCCATCGCTCAACGTGGCCACGACGCTGGGGTCCGGAGCGCTTTCCACGGTCGCGTTGGTTTCATCAGCCATGCTTGGTTCTCCCGCCGGAGGGCCGGGAGCGTGAACGACTCCCTCCGCCAGACGCGGAGCCATCCGGCTTTCTTCATTGGAGCAGAGTACGGCCGTGCGGGGGAAGACCGCCACCGCCGGGCCGCGCAGCGCGCGCTCAGGGGCGGGCCACCCGGCGGGCGCGGACGCCGGCGCTGAGGGTTCCGTCCCAGGCGGCGGCCTGCGGCCCGTAATCCTTGGGCAGCTTATCCCAGTCCTCGCGCGTGAGGCCATTCAAGTCGTAGACCACGCTGCCGTTCAGGATCGTGAGTTCGCACTCGAGTTTCCGGGCGCCCTTCATGCGTGCGCCATACACGTCGGTGAATCCGAAATCGCCTTGATGCAGGCGCAGCACGGCCACGTCGGCGGGCGCGCCCACCGTCAGGTGCCCGAACTGGGTCAGTTTCATTTGGCGCGCCGGATGCCAGGTGGAACGCAAGATCACATCTTCCAAAGGCAAGCCGAGGTTCAGGAACTTCGACATGACGTTCAGCATGTCTTTCATGCCCGCGTTCATGCTGCCGATGTGGAGGTCGGTCGAGATCGAGTCCGGGCGGAACCCCGCCCTGATCGCCGGCACGGCGTGCCGCCACACAAAACTGCCGCCGCCGTGACCGACATCGAAGATCACGCCGCGCTTCTGCGCGTCGAAGATATAGGGGCGGAAATTCCCGCTGGCGTCCAGCATGGGGACCCAGGCCAGAAACGCGTGCGTGTAAATGTCGCCCGGCCGCAGCTTTTTCAGCACCAGTTCTTCAAAGGGGCGCTCGGGGCGGAACGCGCCGAAATCGACCATCAGGGGCAGGCCGGCCAATCTGCCCGCTTCCAGTCCGCGCTCGACCGCGACCCATTCCGGACCTTGATAGTGAGCGGTCTTGATGCCGACGACCACCCCTTTGTGTGTTTTCGCCATCTTGGCCGTGGCCTGCGGGTCCATGTCCTCGATGTTCTGCTCGATGGGGCCCCCGCCCATGCCTTTGCCGACGATGTTCAGCATCGCGTAGACGCGGGTCTTGGAGCGGTCGATCACGCGGTCTTTGAAATCCTCGAAATTCCGCCAGCCGGAGGAGCCGGCGTCGACCACGGTCGTCACGCCTACCCGGAGAGTGTGGCCGTCGGGGTAAACGCTGTTGTCGCCGGAATAGGCGCCGCGCATGCCGGTGCCCGCATACACGTGGACGTGGATGTCCACCAATCCGGGCGTTACATACAAGCCGGACACATCCACGACCTTCGCCGCCTGGGCGGGGGGAATGCTGGCGGCCACCGCGGCGATCTTCTGGTCCTTAATGGCAACGTCACGGACCGCGTTGATCTTATTCTTCCCGTCGATGACATGGCCGCCCTTCAGGAGCAGGTCGTACCGCGGCTGGGCGGACGCCACGGTCAGGGTGAACAAAAGTAAAAATGCGAGCCTCATGGGACGATATTGTACACACTTCCGCCGCCGCGCAATGACTGGCTGGTTGCGGCGGGGGGCTTGGGGGATATGCCCCGACCGCGCAGCAGCGCGGGCCGAGGTGTTGAGATTTCCCCCAACCGGCAACGGCACGCCGACTCTAAGCACCATAGTTTTCAATCCGAAACCAACCAGGCGCAGGGTGGCATGAAAAATGCCCCTCGTTGAGGAGCAATCCAACCGATGAACCCGAGGCATGAATGAGCCGAGTCAAGACAGCCATAGACGGAAACGAAGCGGCTGCGTACGTTGCCCACAAGATTAACGAAGTAATTGCCATCTATCCGATCACCCCCTCCTCCAACATGGGCGAATGGGCCGACCAATGGTCGAGCGAGGGGAAAACGAACATCTGGGGAACCGTTCCGACGGTGATCGAGATGCAGTCCGAGGGCGGCGCGGCGGGCGCGCTGCACGGGGCGTTGCAGACCGGAGCCCTGGGGACGACGTTTACCGCGTCGCAGGGTCTGCTGCTGATGATCCCCAACATGTTTAAGATCGCGGGCGAACTGACGCCGGCGGTGATTCACGTGGCCGCGCGCGCGGTGGCCGCGCATGCGTTGTCGATCTTTGGCGACCATCAGGACGTCATGGCCTGCCGGACCACCGGCTTCGCGATGCTGAGTTCCTGTTCGGTGCAGGAAGTCCTGGATTTCGCGTTGATTTCGCAGGCGGCCTCGCTCGAGTCGCGGGTTCCGTTTCTGCACTTCTTCGACGGGTTCCGGACTTCGCACGAAGTCAACAAGATCGAGCTGCTCGATCCGGAAGATCTGGCCGCGCTGCTGGACGAAAAGCTGATCCAGGCTCATCGGGAGCGCGCGATGACCCCCGACAAGCCCGTGCTCCGCGGCACCGCGCAGAACCCGGACGTGTACTTCCAGTGCCGGGAGACGGTGAATCCGTACTATCTGGCCGCGCCGGCGATTGTGCAAAACGTGATGGACCGGTTTGCCGCGAGGGTGGGCCGCCAATATCACCTGTTCGACTACGTGGGCGCACCGGACGCCACTCGCGTGCTGGTGCTGATGGGCTCCGGCGCGGAGACGGCGCAGGAAACGGTCGAGTACCTGAACGGCCGGGGCGAGAAGGTGGGCGTGCTGAAAGTGCGCCTGTTCCGCCCGTTCAGCGTCGAGCATTTCGTGCAGGCGCTGCCGCCGACGGTCGAGGCGCTGGCGGTGCTGGACCGCACTAAGGAGCCCGGCGCTATCGGCGAGCCGCTCTATCAGGATGTGGTCACCGCGCTGGCCGAAGCCCCCGTGGGTTCGCCCCGGCCGCGCGTGCTTGGCGGCCGGTACGGGCTTTCCTCCAAAGAATTCACTCCGGCCATGATCAAGGGCGTGCTCGATAATCTTGCTTCCGCGCGTCCTAAGAATCACTTCACCGTCGGCATCGTGGACGACGTCACTCATACCAGCCTCGACTATGACCCGGATTTCTCGACGGAAGATCCGGCCACGGTGCGATGCATTTTTTACGGCCTCGGCGCCGACGGTACCGTCGGAGCAAACAAGAACTCCATCAAGATCATCGGCGAGGAAACCGACAATTACGCGCAGGGTTACTTCGTTTACGACTCAAAGAAGTCCGGCGCGGTGACGATTTCCCATCTGCGCTTCGGGCCGAAGCCGATCCGGTCGAGCTATCTGATCTCGAAGGCCAATTTCGTCGCCTGCCACCAGTTTGTCTTCCTGGAAAAGCTGGACGTGCTCGGTCCGGCCGTGCCCGGAGCGACTTTCCTGCTGAACAGCCCCTACCCCGCCGACGAAGTGTGGGACCACCTGCCCCGCAAGGTGCAGGAGGAAATCATCGCCAAGAAGCTGAAGTTTTACGTGATCGACGGCTACCAGGTGGCCAAGGAAGCGCAGATGGGCACCCGCGTGAACACGATCATGCAGACGTGTTTCTTCGCCATCAGCGGGATCCTGCCCCGGGAAGAAGCGATCGCGCAGATCAAGAAATCGATCGAGAAAACCTACGGCAAACGGGGCGAGTCGGTGGTGAAGAAGAATTTCGCGGCGGTGGACGCCGCGCTCAGCCACCTGCATGAAGTGAAAGTGCCCGAGGCGGCGACCAGCACGATGGAAATGCTGCCGCCCGTTCCCGCCGCCGCACCCGAGTTTGTCCGGATGGTGCTGGGTCCGATCATCGCCGGCAAAGGCGATACGCTGCCGGTGAGCATGCTGCCCGTGGATGGCACGTTCCCCACCGGGACCACGCAGTGGGAGAAGCGCAATATCGCGCTCGAGGTGCCCGTCTGGGACGAACAGCTCTGCATCCAGTGCGGCAAGTGCGTCCTGGTGTGCCCGCACGCCACGATCCGGGCGAAGGTGTACGCGCCGGAGCACCTCAACGGCGCTCCGCCAACGTTCAAATCCGCCGCCGCGCGGTGGAAGGATTTCAAGGACCAGAAGTATTCTCTCCAGGTCGCGGTGGAGGATTGCACGGGCTGCGCGTTGTGCGTGAACGCCTGCCCCGCCAAGAGCAAGACCGACACCAAGCACCGCGCCATCGATATGATGCCGCAGATTCCGATCCGCGAGCAGGAGCGCGAGAACTGGGACTTCTTCCTGAAGATCCCCGACACCAACCGCCAGTTGTTGAGCCACTCGCAGGTGAAAGATGTGCAGTTGCTCCAGCCGCTGTTCGAGTTCTCGGGCGCCTGCGCCGGCTGCGGCGAAACGCCGTACATCAAGCTGGTCACGCAGCTTTTCGGCGACCGCACGATCATCGGCAACGCCACCGGCTGCTCGTCGATTTACGGCGGCAACCTGCCGACGACGCCGTATACCTACAACGCGGAAGGGAGAGGGCCAACCTGGTCGAACTCGCTGTTTGAAGACAATGCCGAGTTTGGCTTAGGAATGCGCCTGAGCCTTGACCAGCAGGCCGCACACGCGCGCACGCTGCTCGCCAAACTGGCTCCCCAATTGGGCGACGAGCTGGTGGGCGAACTCCTCCATGCCGATCAGACCACCGAGCCGGGGATCATGGCGCAGCGGGAACGGGTGAAACGGCTGAAGCAACTGTTGGCGGGGATCGATCTGCCGGAGGCCCGAGGGCTGCTCCTCGTCGCCGACGCTCTGGTGAAGAAGAGCGTCTGGATTGTCGGCGGCGACGGCTGGGCGTACGACATCGGCTACGGGGGACTCGACCATGTCCTGTCCACCGGCCGCAACGTCAATATTCTGGTGCTGGACACCGAGGTCTACTCGAACACCGGCGGCCAGATGTCCAAAGCGACGCCGCGCGGCGCGGTGGCCAAGTTCGCGGCCGGGGGCAAGCCCGCCGCCAAGAAAGACCTGGCCCTGATGGCCATGATGTACGGCAACGTGTACGTGGCCAAGGTCGCCATGGGCGCCAGCGACATGCACACCGTCAAGGCGTTTCTGGAAGCCGAGGCGTACGACGGACCTTCGCTGATCATCGCCTACAGCCACTGCATCGCGCACGGCTACGACATGGCGTACGGCCTGGAGCAGCAGAAAGCCGCCGTCAACTCCGGCTACTGGCCGTTGTTCCGTTACAACCCGCTGCTGACGGCGCAGGGCAAGAATCCGTTTGTCCTCGACTCGCGGGCGCCGTCGCTGCCGCTCGAGAAGTACCTGTACAACGAGACGCGTTACACCATGCTGGTGCACGCCAATCCCGTCCAGGCCCGCAAGCTGCTGGAGGAGGCCAAGCAGGACGTGATCTCGCAATGGAAATTCTATGAGCATCTGGCGGCCATGCCAGGAGCGGCCGCCGTCGCGGCGGTGGAGAAGGGAGAACATTGATGATCGACCTGTCCACGACGTATCTGGGCTTGCCTTTGAAGAATCCGCTGGTGGCGTCGGCGGGACCGTTGTGCAAGGAAATCGACCAGATCCGGCGCATGGAGGATGCCGGGCTGTCGGCCGTGGTGCTGCACTCGCTGTTCGAGGAGCAGATCACCATGGAGGCGCAGCACCTGGATTTCTTCCTGTCGCACAACGCGGAGACGTACGCCGAATCGCTGAGTTATTTTCCGGACCTGGCTTCTTACGCGCTGGGTCCGGACCAATACCTGGAGCACATCCGCCGCGCCAAGGAGAGCGTCTCGATCCCAATCATGGGCAGCCTGAACGGCACTACGCTGGGCGGTTGGGTTCACTACGCGGAACTGATGCAGCAGGCCGGCGCCGACGCGCTCGAACTCAACCTGTACGTGCTGCCGACCGACCCGGACGCCACGGCGTTTACCGTCGAACAGCAACTCACCGAACTGGTAAGCGCCATCGCGGAACGCATCCGGATCCCGATTGCGGTCAAGGTAGGTCCGTATTTCAGCTCCCTACCCAACATGGCGCGCCAACTGGTGAACGCCGGCGCGAAAGGACTGGTCCTGTTTAACCGGTTCTACCAGCCGGATTTTGATCTGGAGACGCTGGAGGTGACCCCGAACCTGGCGCTGAGCAACTCGTCGGAACTGCTGCTGCGGCTACACTGGGTGGCGATTCTCTACGGCAGGGTGCACGCCGATCTGGCGGTGACCGGCGGCGTCCATACGGCGATTGACGTCTTGAAATCGATGATGGCCGGCGGCAAGGTGGCCATGACCACGTCCGCGCTGCTGCGCCGCGGCACCGCGTACGCCGCGCAGGTGCTGGGCGACATGCAGCAATGGATGGAAGACCACGAGTACGAGTCCGTCAAGCAGATGCAGGGCAGTATGAGCTACCGCTCCGTGTCCGACCCGTCGGCGTTCGAACGGGGCAACTACATGAAGATGCTGTCCAGCTACTCGCTGCGGCAGTCGTTGTACTGAACAGGCTTGCGTTTCCGGGTCCGCGTCCGCGGTGGCCCTCCTTGACGCGACCTCGGTGACTCCACCCGGGGGCGGCCCGGAAACGCGGGTAGTCGAGGATTCCTCCTCCCTTTGGTCGGGCGGCTCGCGGGCGTCGGTTGCCAGCACCCGCGAGCCCCGCAAAGGGTTTTCTTCCCGTCTGCCGGAACCGCTCGAGCCGGCGTGGTATCCGTTCAGGTCTTCTCTCCCTCGACCAGGCGCAAGCCTTCTCTCAGCCATTCGCTGACCGGAACGCCTTCCCGGACCGCCCGCCGGGCGACGGCGCGGCTGGCCGCCGCCAGGTCGATCGTCGCGGCGACGAGCGTCTCCTTGAAGAAGCCGGTCTCGACCAGTACATTGCCATCGGGGTGAATAATCTTGCTGTTCCCGTGCGACTGGGAGGGCGACCGCAAGTTGTCCGGATTGGCGGGAGCATTGGCCATCACCAGGTAAATCGAGTTCTCCGTGGCCCTGGCGATGGGCATGGCCCGGTACGCCGAGAGCTTGTGTTCCTCGAGGAGTCCGCTCTCATTGCTGACGAAATAACAGATTTGCGCCCCGGCGGCCGCCGGCAGCCGGACCAGCTCGGGATAGCGGACGTCATGGCAGATGATGAAACAGGATTTGACCCCCGCCACGGTCCAGACCGCCAGTTTGCGGCCGGCGGCGGGCCAGTCCTCCGCGCGGAAGGTTTTGGCGTCGCGCCCGCGCACCACGCCGCCCTTGTCGGCTACCAGCACGCTGTTGAACACCTGCCCCTCCTCCCAGTGCGCCGTGCCGAGAATCACGGCTAGATCCAGCTTGCGCGCCGCGGCCAGCACGGTCTCTTCCGCGGCTTGGAAGTCGGCCGGGTTGGCCGCCTTCCAATAGGCCGGGTCGCACGTGTAGCCGCAGACGGCGGCCTCCGGGAAGGCGACGACATCGATTCTGTCCCGCGCGGCTTTCTCCAGCCAGGAACAAATCTTCTCCGCGCTGCGGCGCGGTTCCGGGAAGGTGAGGATTTGGCAGGCCGCCACGCGAAGCGCGCCGCTGGCATTCCCGGCGGTTTGCTGCGCCGCGCCGGGAGCGCCCGCCAAGCCGGCGGCCCCCGAGGAAACGAACGATCTTCTGCTGATGGCCATGGTGTTTAGCCAACGATACGGGAAAGGCGGCGGCAGCCGCAAGCGGGCGGAGCGGTCCCGCCTCGCCGGCAAGGAGCGCCCGTCAAGAAGTCGAGCGTTAGCGGTAGATCATCACGGGCGTCGCGTTAGCGCCGTTACCCGCGGCGTCCCACGCCTTCGCCGTGAGGATGTGGATTCCCGGGGTCAGCTTGCGCGCGTTCACCTCCGCGCTTAGGGAAGCGGCGGCCACGCTTTCGATCACCACACCGTCCAGGTAGAGTGTCAACTCGGATACAACGACGTTATCCTGCGCTTGCACCGAGACGGTGAACTTCTGGGAGACCGTCGTGTTCGTTCCGGGAGAGGTAATGGTCACCAAGGGCGCGATGTTGTCCTTGATTTCCGCATTCCGGATCGAGACGGCGACTTGCGTGGAGACCGCCGCGCCGAGCGTGTCGATCACCCGGAACGTCAACGCATGGGACCCATTGGCCGCAGCCCCGGAATTCCAGTTCATGGTGTAGGGCGCCGCGGTCATAACGCCGATCCGGTGTTCGTCCAGATACGTCTCGACCTGCGCGATGCCCGCGGCGGCGCTTGCCGTGACGCTCAAGGCGACCTCGCCGCTGAGCAGGGCACCCGCCGTCGGGCTCACGCTGGAAATTGCCGGGGGCGCCGCGCTCAGCGACGCCCTGGCGGCCGCGACGGCGCGGGAAGCGTTCACGCGCCCCCAACCGAAGTACGGATCGAAGCCCGGCACGCCCAAATCGTCTGCGGTAAGGGTCAGGATCGACGTCAACTGCGGCGCCGTCAGCCGCGGGTTCACCGCGAGGACCAAGGCTGCGACGCCGGAGGCCACCGGAGCGGCGATCGACGTCCCCGAGACGGTGCGCAATCCTCCGCCGCGCGCCAGGGTCAGGATGCCATCCCCCGGGGCCGCCAGATCGATCCAGTCTCCATAGTTCGAGTAATTCGCCCGGGTGTCGCCCGCCGTCGTGGCGCTGACCGCCAGCACCCGGTTGGCCGCCGCGGGCTGATAAACCGGCCGCCAGTCCGCCTCGTTTCCGGCGGCGGCCACCACGATGCAGTCATTCTTCCAGGCGTAATCGATCGCCCGTTGCAAGGTGCTGCTGCCAAGGGAAGTCATACTGACGCTGGCGTTGATCACCCGGACGCCCTTGCGCACCGCGTACACGATCGCATCCGCGACACCGGACAATGTTCCTTTTCCCGAACCGTCCTCCACCACCAGGGGCATCACGGGATTGGTCCAGGTAACGCCGGCGATTCCTTCGCCATTGTTCGTCGCCGCGGCCGCCGCGCCGGCGGTCGCGGTGCCGTGCCCCAACCGGTCCTGCGTGTCCGAGGTCCGCGTGAGGAAGTTCCACCCCGGCCGCAGCCGGGCCGCGAGGTCGGAATGGTTCCAGTCCACCCCCGAGTCGATGAAGGCGACCACCTGCGAGGATGAACCAATAGTCAGCGCCCACGCCTCAGGCAAGCGCAGCCTCTCGAGGTGCCACTGCGAAACCGCCGCCGGGATCGTTCGGCATCGCCGCCAGTTGGACCGGCACGTCCTCTTCCACAAACACAAAAGCTCCGCTGCGTTCGAGGGCCTGCCGCACCGCCGGCAGCGCCTGCCGCGGAAGCGTCAGCACCTGAATCCCCAGCGGCTCGATGTGGCGCTCGGATTTCGCGCCCCGCTGCTCAAGCAACTGGCGGGCCGCCTGCTCATTCACCCGCGCCGCTTTCTGCACTAACAACCTCCCCGTGGGGGAACCGTTCTGCGGAAAAACAATGCCCACGGCTACGCTCAGGCAAACCAGCAGCGCACGGGTAGCGGGAGACAGCAGTGGCGTCAGCATGTCGGAATTTCCTCTTCAGCGGCCTGAGGGCTTTACCAAGCCCGTCGGCAGGCTCTCTGCCGTGTGGTATCGGCAAGCGGAACGAGGATTTGAAGACGTTTTTTTTCGTGTTCGACGGCAAGCCCCTCCCGGAAAACGCCGCCTCCGCGAACGGCGTCTGGCGAGTCATCCGGCGAACCGCAGGAAGAACTCCAGCGCGTCGTTTCTGCCCGCCTCTAAACACGCACCGTGAAGCCACAGAGCGGGAAGAGGCCGGCCCGCCGCGCGCGGGCCAGGCGCGCGCCACCGCCGGGAATCTACACTGGTGATTTGACGCCGCCGGTGGACCTTTCCGAATTGCTGCGCCGTTACTGGGGCTACGACTCCTTCCGGCCCAAACAGGAACAGATTGTGCGCAGCCTGCTCGCCGGGCGGGACGTCGCGGCGATCATGCCCACCGGTGGCGGCAAGTCGCTGTGCTATCAGCTTCCCGCGGTGGCGCTGGGACGGACGGCGGTGGTCGTTTCGCCCCTCATCGCCCTCATGCAGGACCAGGCGGCGCAACTCGAGCAAATGGGCATTCCCGCCGCGGTGCTGCACAGCGCGCAAAACCCGCAGGAACAGTGGCGGAGCATGCGCGCGGCCCGGCAAGGCGCGTTCCGGCTCGTCTATCTCTCCCCCGAACGGATGGTGCGGGCGGACACGGCTCCCTGGCTGGAAGAGTTGCCGCTCGCCTTCTTCGCCATCGACGAGGCGCACTGCATCTCCGAATGGGGACATGAGTTCCGCCCCGAATACCGGCAGCTCAGCCTGCTGCGCGAGCGGTTCCCCCACACGCCCATCGCCGCGTTCACCGCCAGCGCCACCCGTCGTGTGCGCCACGATATTCTGGTCCAGCTCCGCCTCCGCGACCCCGACAAGTACATCCTGAGCTTCCACCGGCCGAACCTGCGCTACCTCGTCCGGCAATGCACCGCCAGCGAGCAGCGGAAGCTGCTGCTGCGCGCGCTGAAGGCGCACGCCGGAGAGAGCGTCATCGTCTACGCCCCCACCGTTCGCGGGGTGGAGGAAACCGTCGGCTTTCTGATGGAGCGCGGCATTGCCGCGGTGGCTTACCACGCGCAGATGGATTCCGCCTTGCGGCAAACCAGCCAGGAGCAATGGATGTCGGATGAAGTGCGGGTGCTGGTGGGCACGATTGCGTTCGGACTGGGCATCAACAAGCCCGCCGTGCGGGCCGTAATTCACCTGTCGCTGCCGAAGTCGCTCGAGCAGTTCTACCAGGAGGCCGGTCGCGCGGGACGCGACGGACAGCCGGCGGATTGCCTGCTGCTGTGGCAGGCAAAGGACGCGGGCCTGCTGGCTTACTTCATCAGTCAGCTCCAGGATCCCGCCGAGAAGCGGCGAAGCTGGGAGCGGTATCACACCATCCGCGATTTCGCCGAATCGGCGGCGTGCCGGCACCGGCAGATCTGTCTGCACTTCGGCGAGACGCCCAAGTGGGAGTCCTGCGGCGTGTGCGACGTGTGCGCGGGCCAGCCCGCGTGGCTTGCCGTGACCGGCCGGGAGGCCGCGCCGAAGCCTGCCGCCGGCGCGCAAGCGGTCCAACTGCCTGGCCGAGCGGGCGAGTTGCGGGAGTTCCTGCGCGAGTGGCGCCGGCGTCTGGCCAAGTCACTGCAAATCCCCGCTTACCACATTCTCACCGACGCTTCGCTGGACGATCTCTGCCGGCGCCAGCCGCGCTCCCTGAATGAGCTGCGCGCCGTGACCGGATTCGGCGAAAAGAAGATCGCGGGATGGGGCCAGCAGATTTTTGCCGCGCTGGCCGAATTCGACCGCGGCGCCGGGGCGGCCCGTCAGAGCTAGCGTGGGGAGCGCGCGCGGCCGCGGATCTGGCCCGGGCGCTGTAGACTCTGAAGAATATGATGCGAGCGCTCCCCGCCCTGGTGCTGGCCGTAACGGCGGCTTTTCTGGTGTGGAAGGCCGCGCCGCCGCCCACGGGAACGGGAGCAGGTCCGCACGGTCTGGCGTCGCTGTCGGTCCCCCCGGGGTTTGAGGTCTCCCTGGCCAGCCGCCCAGGCCTGGTGCGATACCCGATGCTCGGGACGATCGCGCCGGACGGGGCGATGTACCTGTGCGAGTCCTCCGGCAAAACGATGCAGACGCCGGAAATGTCGGCGGATCCCAACTACGTGGTGACCCGGCTGACGGATTCCGATGGCGACGGCGTCTATGACCACGGCACGGTCTTTGCCAGCCGCCTGACCCTGCCCGCCGGCGCGGCCTTTCTGGACGGGAGCCTGTATGTCGCCGCGCCGCCCCAACTGTGGCGCTTCCAGGACACCGACGGCGACGGCGTCGCGGATGGGAAGGAAATCGTTGTCGAGGGCTGGAACCTCTCGGCGAACGCCGCCAGTTTACACGGGCCGATCCTGGGACCGGACGGGTGGCTCTACCTGACCGATGGCCGGCACGGCTTTGACATCCAGACGAAGGATGGCCGCAGATTTCAAGGCAAGGCGTCGCGGATCTGGCGCCTGCGCCCGGACGGGACCGGCCTGGAGTGGTTCGCCGGCGGCGGTTTCGACAACCCGGTCGAGGTGGCGTTCACCGATGGCGGCGACGTATTCGGCACCATGACGTACTTCCAGGATCCGGCCGAAGGCCAGCGCGACGCGATCCTGCACTTCGTCGAGGGCGGCGTGTACCCCAAACCGTACCCGGTCACCGAAGAATTCAAGCGCACCGGGGACCTGATGCCCGTAATGACGAAGTTCGCGCGCGTGGCTCCGTCAGGGCTGCTGCGGTATCGCGGCATGGCGCTGGGCCCGGAGTACGCGGGCGACCTGTTCAGCGCGCACTTCAATGCGCACCGCGTGCTGCGCCACCGGGTGTTGCGGGCGGGGGCCACCTACCGGACCGAAGACTCCGATTTCCTGGTGGCGGCCGATCCCGACATCCACCCCACCGATGTGATGCAGGACCGCGACGGGAGTCTGATCGTGGTCGATACGGGCGCCTGGTTCATCCACGGCTGTCCGCTGTCGCGCGCCGCCAAGCCGGACGTGCACGGGGCGCTGTACCGGGTGCGCCGCCAGGGAGCGCCGCCGGCGCGGCCGGACCTGAACCACGCGCTGGCGGAACGCGACCCCGCCGTTCTCGCCCGGCTGCTGGACGACCCGAACCCCGCCCTGGCCGATGAAGCCGGGCATCGGCTGGTCGCGTTCGGCCCGCCGGCGGTGCCGGCGCTGGCGGAGCAGCGCGCGGCGGCCAGGACGGCAGCCGGCGCGTCCGCGGCAGTTTTCGCCTTGTACCGGATTGGCACGCCGGAGGCGCGGGCAGCCGTGCGCGAGAGCCTCCGCGATCCGCGGTGGGAAGTGCGCCAGGCCGCGGCGCGCGGCGCGGGCATGGCGCAAGACCGCGACGCGCTGCCGATGCTGCTCGAACTGGTGGCTGAGGAGGATCCCGCGGTGCGGCGGCAGGCGGCCACCGCCCTGGGACAGATCGGCGACCCGCGCGCCGCGCCGGCGCTCGTGCGCGCCGCCGCGAATCCGGAGGACCGCTTTGTCGAACATGCGCTGATCTACGCCCTGATTCAATTGCGCCAGGCCCCGCCTCTGCTGGCCGCGTTGTCCCCGTCTTCGCCGGCGGGGGCGCGTAAAGCCGCGCTCGTCGCGCTCGACCAGATGGACGGCAGCCCGCTCCGCGAGGCCCACCTGCTGCCGTTCCTGAGCGACGGCGACCCCGAATTGCGGCGGACGGCCTTGTGGATCGCCTCCCGCCATCCGCGGTGGAGCGGAAGGCTGGCCACCGCGCTGGTGGCGCGGCTGCAATCCGGAGCCTTCGACGCGCGGGAAGCCGAGATGACCGGCCAAGCCATGGCGGCTTTCTGCGCGGAACCAGCCCTTCAGCGCGCCGCCGGCGGGCTGCTGGGGGATCCATCGCTCCCCGCCGGCCGCCAGTTGTTTTTGCTCGAGACGGCCGAGCGGTGTGCGGCGCGGGAGTTTCCCGCTTCCTGGTCCGCCGGGTTGCGGCGAGCGCTGTCCCACCCCGAGGCGGGCGTCCGGGTGCGGGCGCTGGCCTTGATCCGCAACCGCGGCCTCGCCGGTTTCGACCAGCCGCTCGGCGAACTGGTGCACGACGCGCGGCAGCCCGACGAAGTGCGCATCGCCGCGCTGAGTACGCTGGGCGGACGCTCGCCGCGCCTGTCCGACGCCGGCTTCGTCTACCTCGCCGGCCGCCTGCTGCCCGCGGTGGAGGCTTCGACAAAGCTTGCCGCGGCGCAGGTGCTGGGCCGCGCCCGGCTCACCGAAGCCCAAGCGGCGGCGGTGGCGGAAAAGTATCTGGCCGCGGCCGACCCCCTGGTGCTGCCCAACCTGCTCGATGCGCTCCGCGGGCAGACCAGCCCGGCCACCGGAAGCGCCTTGGTGGCGGCGCTGGTCCGGGTCGAAGCTGCACTGGGAACCGTCGGCATGCAGCGTGTCCGCCAGGTGCTGGACAACTTCCCCGCCCCGGTCCAGCAATCCGCCCGTCCTTTGCTCGCCCGCCTGGAGCGCGAGCGGCGGGAGCGGCTGAAAAAGCTGGACCGCCTGCGAACCGCGCTCCACGGGGGCAACCCGGACCGCGGGCGGGAGATTTTCTTCGGGGCCAAAGCCGGCTGCTCGGGCTGCCACACCATCGGCGTTGAGGGAGGGCAAGTAGGACCCGATCTCACCTCGATCGGCGCCATCCGCGCGCCGCACGACCTGCTGGAGGCAATCGTCCTGCCGAGTGAGAGCTTTGTGCCGGGGCACGAAGTCTATCGCGTGGAAACCGAACGCGAATGGTATGCCGGGGTGCTCGGGGCCAGCACGCCAGAGGCCGTCCGCCTCATCACCGGTCCGGGGGACGAGGTGCGGATCCCGCGAAAAGAAATCAAGAGCATGGGCTACGCCCAGGTTTCCCTGATGCCGGAAGGCTACGATGAAGTGTTGTCCGCCCTGGAACTGAAAGACCTGATCGCCTTCCTGCGTGCGCAAACCGCGCGCCCGGCGACTGCCGGCGCGGGGTCGCCGTGAATCGTCCGGACCCCGCAGGGAGTATACTGCAAAAGCACCCGCTGGGTGCGCCGATGCTCTTTAAACTGAATCCGCTGCGTATCACGCTCGTTTACGCGCTGGTGAGCCTGGCTTGGATTTTCGGCTCGGACTATGTGGTTAGCACCGGCATGCAGGGCTATTGGGTCCACGCCACCAAGGGCGCCGGATTCGTGCTGCTGACCGCGGGCCTCCTGTATGCGCTCACCCGGCGCATGAAGGCGGATTTCCAGACCCAGCAGGCGAGAACCCAGGAGAGCGAGGAGCGGTTCCGGCAACTGGTGGAGCACGCGCCGGACGGGATTTTCGTGCAAACCGGTCAGCGGTTCCGCTACGTCAACCCCGCCGCCGTAAGGTTGTTCGGTGCGAACGACGCGGGCGCGCTGATCGGGCAACCCGTCCTCGACCGGATCCATCCCGACTTCCACGAGGCGGTCCGCGGCCGCATGCGGCAGCTCGCGGAGGACCGCCAGCCGGTTCCCTGGCTGCGCGAAGTCTTCTTGAAACTGGACGGCACGCCGTTTGATACCGAGGTCACCGCGGCGCCCATCCGCTATGCGGGCGAAAACGGCGCGCTCGTGTTCTTTCGCGATATCACGGACCGCCTCCGCATCGAGCGCGAGAACCAGGAACTCCAGCACCAGTTGATTCAGGCGCAAAAACAGGAGAGCATCGGGCGGCTGGCGGGCGGCATCGCTCACGATTTCAACAACCACCTGCAAATCATCCACGGCTACAGCACGTTGTTGCTCGGAGACCTGCCGGCGGAGGACCCGCGGCGTCCCGCGGCCGAAATGATCCAGCAGGCGGGCGAACGGGCCTCCGCGCTCACCCGGCAGTTGCTGACCATCAGCCGCAAACACAAGCCGGAGTTGCGTCCGGTGGAGCTGAACCGCCTGCTGCGCGACCTTGAGGGCATGCTCCGTCATTTACTCAGCCGCGAAATCGTCATGGAGCCGCAACTGGACTCGTTGCCGCTGTGGGTGATGAGCGACGAGGTTTGGATGACGCAGGCGGTGATGAACCTGGTGGTGAACGCCCGGGATGCGATGCCCAACGGCGGCCGCCTGCTGCTGGAAACCTGCGCGGCGATAGCGCCCGAGTCCTGGGCGCGGATGAACCCGGAGGTGACCCCCGGCCCGTGCGCGGTCCTCTCGGTCGCCGACACGGGAACCGGCATCCCTGCCGAGGTGTTGCCGCACATCTTCGAGCCGTTCTTCACCACCAAGCAGGAGGGCCAGGGAACGGGGCTCGGATTGCCGGTGGTCTACGGGGTGGTGCGCAAGTCGAACGGCTGGATCACGGTGTCTTCGCGAGAGCATGCAGGCTCGGCGTTCCGGATCTTTTTGCCCCGCCATACGGCCGCGGAGGCGCCCGCCCGCGCCGAGTTCGCGGCAAACGGCGAGACGATTCTGCTGTTCGAGACGCGCGGCGACCTCCGGTTCCTGGTGGAGAGTATCCTCGCCGCCCGGGGCTACCGGGTGGTCGCGGCGGCGGACTTCGCCGAGGCAGCCGCCGCCGCGGACGCCCACCCGGGACCTATCCACTTGTTGCTGGCCGACGGGGAGGCGCTCCGCCTGGGCGCTCTTCCAATCAGCCGCCGCCTTCGTTTTCGCCATCCGGAGATGCAGGAGTTGTGGTACGCGGACAACGGGGCATTGCCCGGCGTCGAACGGGATCCGCCATACGCAGCCGAGCCCTTCAGCGCCCTGTCCCTGCTGGCCGCCGTCCGCCAGGCGCTGGACGCGGCTCCCGCCGGCAGCCGGTCCGCTTAATTGCCGGTGTCTCGACGCCGCCCCGCGGTTGGACTAGCCACCGCCCCGGCGGATCCGCTACACTCTTTGCACTCGCAGCATCAGAAGCCCATGGGACGACACACGCTCCTCCTGCTCTTGCTGGCCGCCGCGCCAGCGGCGGCAGCGCCGGTGGCCCTTACCGATCCGGCGGCGACCTTTTCGGCGGCCGCGGCGCCGTGCTCCATTTACCCCACCGCGAATCACTCCCTCTCTTCGTGCGCCGTCCGCGGCTTTCTCGAACGGGCGTCGATTGCCGGACCAGACGCCGGATTCACGGCGGCGTTCGATAACTGGAACCTGCTGCTCCCGGCGGACCAGCGCTGGACGCTGGTCAACGGCGGTGCAATTTCCGGCTTAACTCTGGCGGTGGATCAGTTCCGCACGGAAATCCTGGGCGCCGGGAATCACGTTGGCCGGGGCACGATCCGGATGCGCCCCCTGGTGAACGGCGTCAACCTGGACGCCAGGTTTTACTGGACACAGGGCCTCTACGACGACTACCTGCTGACCGAACCTTTTTACACCACGCTGCGCTACGAGATGGATGTCACCTACACGGATCCCTGCACGCAGCCTCCGGGCGTTCACCCTCCCAACATGTGCGCGCCGCTCTACCCGTTTCAGTACGGGGACCGGCGTTTTTTCGATCAGCCCGTGTTCCCGATGGGCGCGACGTTCAACGGCTGGGCGTACATCAGTGAAGCGGATTTCACATACCGGCGGCTCACCGTGTACGACGGCGTCCGCTACGGGTGGACCAGCACGCCGGAACCCGCCGGTTGGCTGCTGACCGGCGCGGGCGCGCTGCTGTTGGCGCTGCTGACCCGGCAGAGAAAACCCCGGCAGCCCGTGTCGTGATGGGGCGTGGCGTCGTCCAGACCCCGGACCCCGGTTGACTCCGTCGCCACGAATCACTATGGTCAAGTGAGTATGCCAAAGTCTCGCCTGCTTTTCGCCCTGTTCGCGACTTTGTTGTGCATGTACCCCGACAACGCCACGGCCCAAGAAGTCCGTGCCAGTATCACCGGGATCGTCACGGACTCCAGCGGAGCGCCTGTGGTAGGGGCCACGGTCACTGCCACGAACGTCGCCCAGAACGTTTCCGTCTCGACCCAAACCAACGAGTCCGGGATCTACCTGACCCCTTACCTGGTTCCCGGCGTCTACCGGGTCAGCGCTGAACTGCAAGGGTTCAAGCGCGTGGTCCGTGAAAATGTGGTTCTCCAGACCCAGGACCGCGCCCGCCTCGACCTGTCGCTGGAAGTCGGTGAAATGACCCAAAGCGTGACGGTCAGCGCGGACGTGTCCCTGCTCCAGACGGAATCCTCGACTCGTTCGCAGGTCATTGCGACCGAGCTGATCAACCAGATCCCGACGCAGGGGCGGAACCCGTTCCAGATCGCGTGGGCGGCCCCTGGCGTGATCAAGACCGGCGGCTGGCGGTACCTGCGGTCGTTCGACATCGCCGGCACCACCAACTTCGCCGTAAACGGCGGCCGGAACCGGGAAAACGAAGTGCTGCTGGACGGCATCAGCAACGTCCGCGGCAACCGCACCGTGATTCACGTACCGACCATCGAGTCGGTGCAGGAATTCAAAGTCAACACCAACACCTATGACGCGCAGTATGGCCGGACCGGCGGAGGTGTGGTGTCCATCGTCACCAAGTCCGGCGGCAACCAGTTCCACGGCACCGTGTTCGAGTATTTCCAAAGCGAGGAACTGAACGCCAACCAGACCGAGCTCAACCGTGTCGGCACGCCGAAGCCGCCCAACAACATCAACACGTTCGGGTTCAACGTGACCGGGCCGGTGTTCATCCCGAAGCTGTTTAACGGGAAGGACCGGCTGTTCTGGCTGATTTCGTATGAGGGCATGCGGCAGCGGTCAGCCGACCCTGGCGTGACCACCGTTCCGCTGGCCGAATGGCGGCAGGGAGATTTCTCCACGCTGTTTAACGCACAGGGGCAGCAGATCCTGATCTACGATCCGCTGACGACGCTGGCCGACGGGACGCGGACCCCGTTCGCGGGCAACCGAATACCGGCGGCGCGGATCAACCCGATCGCCAACGAAGTGCTGAAGTTCTACCCACTGCCCACCTCGCCGGGCGACGGTCCGGCGCGGATTAACAACTACGTGTATCCGTCCCGCTGGATTGGAGACATGAACCAGTGGATCGGCCGGCTGGATTACCAGATCAACAGCAGCAACCGCGCCTATTTCCGTTACGGCCAGAATCCGTTCAGCGAGTTCCGCGGGCTGGTCTTCGTGCGGGATCCGAGTGAAAACAATCCGGCGGAACCGACCGGCAATGCGCCGCTGATCCGCAACGGGCGGAACTTGACGTTCGACTGGACGTCGACGCTGTCGCCGCGCATGACGTTCAACCTGCGCGCCGGCTTGGCCCGCTGGGAAGAAACCACGGGCAACAGCTTTGGCGCGGGTTTCGACCCCACGCGCCTGGGCTTCCCGAGCACGCTCGTGGCGCAGATGACACGGCGGCAGTTCCCCCGGTTTGACCTTGGCCAATACAGCCCCGCGGGCGGCAGCCGGCTGCTGAACCTCGCCGCCAACGACTCCTATACGATCCAACCAAACGCGAGCCTGGCCACCGGCCGGCACATCCTGAAGTTCGGCGCCGAGGGACGCCGCTACAACGACAACAGCAACGACCCGGGTCTGGCCACGGGAGTTTACTCCTTTGCGCGGAACTGGACGCAGGCGCGCGCCTTGGTGGCGGACGCCGTCTCCGGGAACGAACTGGCGACGTTTCTTCTGGGTTACCCGAGCGGCGGCCGGGTGGACCGCAACATCGATCCGGCGGTCAGCAACTACTACTGGGCGATGTTCCTCCAGGACGACTGGAAAGTGACTTCCCGGCTGACCCTGAACCTCGGCATCCGGTGGGACTACGAAGCGCCCGCCTTCGAGCGGTACGACCGCATGATCCGCGGCTTTGACTTCAACGCTCCCAGCCCGCTCGCCGCCAACGCGCCGGCGCTGAACCTGAAAGGCGCGATCGGCTTTGCCAATTTTGGCGGGGCGCCCCGCGGATCCTTCAACCCGGACCGGAATAACTTCCAGCCGCGCGTCGGGGCCGCCTACCAGCTCACGCCGAAGTGGATCCTTCGCGGAGGCTACGGCCTCTATTACCTGGGCCAGAACGAGCGAGGTTCGTTCCTTGGTTTCAGCCAGTCGACTCCCATCATTACAACCAACGACAACCTGACGCCCGCGGTCACGATCAGCAACCCCTTCGCGAATTACCCGAACGGACAGTTGCTGGAGGCGGTGGGCAAGAGCCGCGGCGCGGCCAGCTTTATCGGCCAAAACATCGAGGTGAATTACCTGGACCGCCCGCTGCCGTTCTCGCACCAGTACTCGTTCGACATTCAGCGGGAACTGCCGTACGGACTGCTGGCGGAAGCCGCCTACGTGGGCAACACGACCCGCAAGCTACCCCTCAACGTCGCTGCGGATTTCATCCCGGCAAGCGAACTCGGCCGCCGCACCCCCGCGGGCGCGATCGACTCGGCGTATTACACGGGCGCAGTGCCGAACCCACTGCGTGGCCTGATCCCGGATAATGCCGCCCTGAACGGCGCCACGGTTCCCCGGCAGCGAACCTTCCTTCAGTACCCCCAATACAATTCCATCACCCTGGCTAACGTCCCGATTGGCCGCCAGCAGTACCACGGCTTCCAAAGCAAGCTGACCAAGCGCTTCGCCTATGGCGTCAGCTTCCTGGCGACTTACATGTTCGGCAAGACGCTGGAGCAGGTCAATCTTCTCAACGCCCAGGACTTTGTTCTGAACAACGTCGACGCGACCCGGCTGGAGAAGCGTTCGGCCGATCAGATCGACCTGCCGCAGAAGTTCACTATCGTTTACGTCTGGGAGCTTCCCTTTGGCAAAGGCAAAGCCGTGGGCGGCAACTGGAACAAAGCCATGGATTTCGTGGCCGGCGGATGGCAGTTGAACGGCAACGTCACCTACCAGAGCGGCTGGGCGGTGAACTATCCCAATGCCGCTCAAGCTGTCCCCGGCAGCGCCAAACTCCCGGGCAGACGCAAGGGCGGCGATTTTGTTTTCAACACGGCTTTGTGGAACGACCCGGCCACCGGCCGCCTGGTGATTCCGCAGGAGCCTTTCACCCTGCGCAACTTCCCGACCCGGTTCGGAGACGTCCGCGTGCCCGGTTACCAGAACTGGGACATTTCGGCGTCGAAGTACTTCCCGATTTACGAACAACTGCGGGCGCAGTTCCGCTTTGAAATGGTGAACGCATTCAACCGCCCGTGGTTTACGGGTTTGATCAGCGGCGGGGACAACGTCGCCAACCCGAACTTCGGCCGTCTGAACTTCGTGCAGGGCAACCTGCCGCGGTTCATCAAGCTGGCGCTCCACCTGTACTGGTAGTCTTTGGCCTTTGTGGGGCAAGTCCGAGACTTGCCCCGCGCCGGTCTCCGACCGGCGTGAAAATCCTGAACAGCCCCAGCCGGCCAGAGGCCGGCGCCACATGAACCCTCTACCGCAGCCCCACCGCCCAGATCACGTACGACACCGCTTCCCGCAAGTAGACCCACCACGGCTGATCGCCGGATCCGGGTCGGGGAGACCCATACGCCTTCAGGCCCCGGGATTCCAGCATCAGCTTGGCGCGCAGAATGTGGTAGCCGTCGCTCACCACGATGCAGGAGCGCTGGCCCATCCGTTCCATGATCTCGCTGGCCGCCGCGATCGAGTGGGCCGTCGATTCGGACTCCCGTTCGACGGCGATGGCCTCCGCGGGCACGCCCTGCTCGATCAGGTAGCTGCGGCCGACGCCGCCCTCGGTAAAGTCCGGGTCGCCGCCGCTGCCGCCGGTGGTGAGGATCAGGGGCGCCATCCCGCGCCGGTATAACTCCAGCGCATGATCGAGGCGGGCTTTCAACACCGGCGACGGGCGCCCGCGGTATTCCGCCGCTCCCAATACCAGGATGATGTCCGCCCGCTGGGCCTCATCCACCGCCGCCTGCCGGGCCACCCGGACGGAGAGAGCCGCCAGGTAGGAAGCGGCGATCAACCCCAAAAACGCCGCCAACCATCGAGCAACCCGCCTCATCTGCGATAATTCTGTCAGTCATCATACAACCCCATTCATGGCGCTGCCGACGTTTATCCAAAGCTTGGGCAATCCGTTTTTAAAGGAAGTGCGCCGCGCGCTGGCGCAGGGCGCCCCGGCGGTGGAAGGATGGCTCGCCGTAGATTCGCTCCACTTGGTCGAGGAAGCCATTCGGAGCGGGCTTGCCGTACGCGGTCTGGTGATGGCCGCCGGCAGGCAGGCGGCGCTCGAAGCCCGCCTGGCGGGCGCCGTGTCCGCCAAACGGTATCTGGTCCCCGATGCGCTGATGGAACGGCTGGTCTCGACCGAATCCAGCCAGGGCGTCATCGGCCTGGTGGAACCGCCAGCGTGGACCGGGCAGGACGTCTTCCCCCCGGACGCGCTCGTGGTGGTGCTGGACGGCGTGCAGGACCCCGGCAACTGCGGCGCGATCTTCCGTTGCGCCGAAGCCTTCGGGGCGAGCGGGGTGGTGGCGGGACCCGGCACGGCGAACCCCTACAACAGCAAGTGCCTGCGCGCCTCGGCCGGCTCCGTGTTCCGGGTTCCGTTTGCCGCCTCCGGCCAGGTCCGGCGCATGCTGGACGAGCGCGGGCTCAAGCTCTGGGCCGCGGCGCCGCGCCAATCCGGCAGCGTGCCGCCAGGCGAGGCGGACTTCCGCGGCGCTTGCGCCCTGCTGATCGGCAGCGAAGGCCGCGGCCTCCATCCGGAGCTTGCCCGCGGCGCCCGCGCGGTCTCGATTCCCACCCGCGGCGTCGAATCGTTGAATGCGGCCGTGTCGGCCGGTATCCTGCTGTACGAAGCCGCGCGGCAGAGGAACCCAGTCGCGTGAACCTGTTCGACTCTTCGCCGGAACCCGCCGCTGCCGACGCCACCCGTCCGCTGGCCGAGCGCATGCGTCCCGCCAACCTCGCCGAGTTCGTCGGGCAGGAGCATATCCTCGGACCCGGTAAACCACTGCGCGCGCAGATCGAAAGCGACACCCTCCGCTCGGTCATTTTGTGGGGGCCGCCCGGCGTCGGCAAGACGACGCTGGCCACGCTCATCGCCCGCGCCACCCGTTGCGAATTCATCCCGTTCAGCGCGGTGCTAAGCGGCATCAAGGAAATCAAAGCGGTGATGGCCGACGCCGAACGTTTCCGCCGCCTGGGCCGCCGCACCATCCTGTTCGTGGATGAAATCCACCGGTTTAACAAAGCCCAACAGGACGCGTTTCTCCCGTACGTCGAGCGGGGCGATATCATCCTGATCGGCGCCACCACGGAAAATCCGTCCTTCGAGGTCATCTCGGCGCTGCTGTCCCGCTCGAAGGTCTACGCGCTGCGCCCGCTCACCACCGAGGAGTTACTGACGCTGCTGCGGCGCGCCCTGCCGGTGACCGGCAAGCAGGCCGGCGGGGAATTATTGGAGCAGATTGCCGTATACGCCAACGGCGACGCCCGCACCGCCTATAACACCCTCGAAGCCGCGGCCGCCGCCAGCGAGGGAGATGAGCTTTCCCCGAAGGCCGTCGAAGACGCGATCCAGCGGAAACTGCTGCTGTACGACAAGGCCGGCGAGGAGCACTTCAATCTGATCTCCGCGCTGCACAAATCAGTCCGCTCGTCCGACCCGGACGCCGCGCTCTACTGGCTGGCGCGCATGCTGGAAGCCGGCGAGGACCGCATGTACCTGGCGCGCCGCCTGGTGAGGATGGCGATCGAGGATATCGGCCTGGCCGACCCGCGCGCACTCGAGCAGTCGATCGCCGCCATGCAGGCGGTGCACTTTCTGGGAATCCCCGAGGGCGACCTTGCCCTGGCGCAGGCGGCGATCTACCTCAGCGTGTCTCCCAAGTCGGACGCCAGCTATCGCGCCTTGGGCGCCGCCCGCCAGGACGTCCAGCAAACCATGGCCGAGCCGGTGCCGCTGCACCTCCGCAATGCGCCCACCCGGGCCATGAAAGAGTGGGGCTACGGCGCCGGCTACCAGCATGCGCACGAGTTTTCCGGCGCCATTGCCGGGATGGAGTGTCTGCCGCCTTCGCTGGCCGGAAAACGATACTATCTGCCTACCGGGCGGGGAGCGGAGAAGCGGATCGCCGAGCGGATCGAGGAAATTCTCCGCCTCCGGGAGACCCGCCGCCAGGAGTCTTCATGATTGCCTTCCGCGCCGGCAACGACCTGGACTTGGACCAGGTGATCGAACTGTACCGCGCCTCGACCCTCGGCGAGCGGCGTCCGGTGGACGACCGCGAGCGGATGGCGGCCATGCTGCGGCACGCGAACCTCGTGGTGACGGCGTGGGACCAGGACCGTCTGGTCGGCATCGCGCGGTCGCTCTCGGATTTCTCCTTTGCCACCTACCTGTCCGATCTGGCGGTCCACGCCGCCTATCAGCGCCAGGGGATCGGCCGCCGCCTGCTGCTGGAAACCCGCCGTCTGGGAGGCCAGGCGAAGATCATCCTGCTGGCGGCGCCGAAGGCGCGGTCCTATTACCCGCGCATCGGCATGACGCCGCATCCCAGCGCATGGACGCTGGACCCGGACCAGGAGATTTAGCTCTCCCGCCGTCGAACCCGCCCAGGCGCGTCGCCGCTGCGAGGCAAGATCGAAAGGATCGCCAGGATGGTCAGAACCAGAGCTGCCGCGGATTTCCAGGCCGAAGGTTTGCGCCGCTAATTGCGCCGGACGGGTTCCGTGCGGGCGGCCTCCTCCGCGGGGGCGAGGTGGTCGAGAGAACAGAAGCCCGAGCCGTCGTCCAGCCACTCGCGCAGCAGCGCGACGGCGTCCACCCCTGACGCCGTCATGTGCCGTTCCCGCCGCCCGCGGTATTCTTCCAGGATGCTCTCCGCTTTCCGGCGGAACGCCCGGTCTTGTTCGTGTACGGGCGCGTGCAGGGGCACCGCCCAAACGACGCCGCGCTCGGCGCGGGCGAACGTCGGGACCGAGTAAAAGCTCCGGGGCGTCATCCGGCCGGTGCGCAGGCGGTCATGCTCGGCCTGTACAAAGAAGTCGATGGCGTGCTCGGGGTAGCCGAAGAAATAGCCCATCCCCCGCAGCCGCGCGGGCGTCGGGTCGTACTCGATCGCCATCAGCGCTTCCAGGGGTTCGGCGGAGGGGGTGATGCCGTAGGGGGCGAAGAAGCCCGCGTACCGCTCGAGCATGCGCCGGAACGCGCTCCGGTGAATCACGGCAAGATCCGCATACCGTTTCCCCTCGTAGACGCGTTGGAAGTGGTGCACGGTGGCCAGCACGCTATCGCCGCAGCGCCAGGCGCGCGCCAGTTGGCGGGCTTCTTCGATGGCTGCCGGTCCGCCCGGGCCACGTCGAACTCGAAGCGCGCCATGCCGCTGCTCATCGGCTTGAGCCCGGATATCCAGGTGTAGAGCGCCTCGGAATCGAGGGTTTTCAGCAGCAGGGCGCGGGACTTGGCGCGTAGCGGCTCGGGCAGCGTTTCCACCGGCAGACATTGCCCGCAGGGGACGCCGCCGCTCCAGGCCGAGGCCGCCAGCCCCAGCGACAGCAACCACAGCCGGACCGTCAGCGGGGGAACTCCTCAGGCGCGCGCGCCTGGCGCCAGGAAGCGCCCGTCAGGGACCGCAAGAACTCGAGCAGATCCCGCTTTTCGTCCGCGGTGAGCCGCAGGGGCCGGATCCGGTAGTCTTTGTTCTCCGCAACAACGCCGCCCCGGTCGTAAAAATCGATCACTTCCTCGAGCGTGGCCGCGGAACCATCATGGAAGTACGGCGCCGTCAGCGCCACGTCCCGCAGGGTGGGCACTTTGAACAGCCGCCAGTCGGACCTGACGAAGGTGATGCCGAAGCGCCCCTCGTCGGGATCATCCGCGCGGCCAGCGCTGATGTTCGCAAAATCCTCGTTGGTGAAGTTGCGGCCAGAGTGGCACAGGGCGCACCGGGCGCGGCCAAAGAACAGATCTTTCCCGCGCCGCGCGGACGCGGAAAGCGCCTCCTGCTCGCCGGCCTGGAAACGGTCGAAGGGCGCATCCCCGGACAGAAGCGTCCGCTCGAAGGTGGCGATCGCCTGGGTAATGCGCGCCAGCGTGATTTCCGCATCGCCGAAGGCTTGCTGGAAAAGCGGACCATACCCTTTGATCGACGTCAGACGCCGGACCAGAGCCGCCTCCGTGTTGGCCATTTCCAGCGGATTCAACAGCGGCCCGGCGGCCTGCGCTTCCAGCGAATCGGCGCGGCCATCCCAAAACTGGCGCGAACCGAAGGCGCGATTGAGCACCGTGGGAGCATTGCGCTTGCCCTTCCGTCCGCCCACGCCCACCGACACCGGGCGCGGATCGGCGAACGCATGCTCGGGCCGGTGGCAGGAAGCGCAGGAAACGGACCCGTCGGCCGACAGGCGCACATCAAAGAAGAGCAAACGTCCCAGCTCGGCCTTGGCCGGCTTGAACGCGTTGCCCGGCGGCCATTTGGGGGCTGCCAGTCCGGCGGGGGGAGCGGATGGATCGGCGGCCCACAGTGCTGCGGCGAACAGAGCCGCCCAGCAGAGTGGCCGCGTCAATTCAAAACCCATATTTCCTTGCCGGCCCGGTTCAGCCAAATGTATTTCCCATTCAGGTGCACCTGCGCCGCTCCTCCTTGGAACGCCGGAGCTTTTTCATACTTTGGCGCGATGACCATTTTGCCGTTCCGGTCGATGTAGCCGAACTTGCCGTCCACCTTGACCGCGGCCAGACCTTCCGCGAACCGCTCCGCCTGCTCGAATTTTGGCTCGACCACCCAGTCGCCGCGGGTGTCGATGTAGCCGAACCGGTCGCCCATCTTCACCGCGGCGCGGCCTTCCCAGAAACCGTAGGTGAAATCAAAGCGCGGCTCGATCACCATCTTGCCGGTGGTGTCGATGTAGCCGTACTTGCCGTTCACCCGCACCGCGGCGAGACCTTCGTGGAAACCGAACGTATTCTCGAACTGCGGCTTGATGACCACCTTGCCTTCGGTGTCGATGTAGCCATAGCGTTTCTGTTCGTCGCGAATGAACAGCAGGGAGTCGCCCTCGGCGGCCGCAGCCGCCAGCACGGCGCCGGCCAACACCAGCAAACTCGCACGGATCGTCATAAAGGATGCCTCCTCGATCAGAATTTGAACCGCAAGGAAAGCTGCACCGACCGGGGGCCGCCGATCTGGTACAGAGGATTGAGTCCGCCTTGGGTTCCGCCGCGCCCCAGGCCGCGGTTCAACATGCTTTGGGACGTACCGAACAAGGCGAAACCGTACGAAGCGTCGAAGTCAGAAAAGTTGGGGTGATTGAAAGCGTTGAACAGTTCGCCCCGGAATTCCAGCCTGGCGCGCTCGGCCAGCGGGAATTCGCGGCGGAGGGAGAAGTCCACTTGCTGGGCGCCAAAGGCGCGAATGGCGTTGCGCCCCACCGAGCCCTGGCGGCCGGGCGCGGGCACGGCGAACGCCGCCGGGTTCAGCCGCTTGCCGCCGGCCACGTTGGAGTCGGAAAGGTAGAGCGGCACGCCGCCCACCCGGTCCAGCCGCCGCTGCGCCCCGATGAAATTGATGGCGTCAAACACCTGCGTAATCGGCGTGAGCGGGGTGGCGGAGCGGAAACGGACAAAGCTGTCGAGCCCCCAACCGCGGATCAGGGCGCGGGCAAAGCCAGCTCCGCGGGCGGGTGTTTCCCAGGAGACGGCGCCGGTAAACGTCTGGCGGATATCAAAGTCGGAGGGACCCCAATTCCGCCCCGCGAAGATCGTTTCCACCGGCACATTGCCGGGCAGAAAATACGAGGATTCATCCGAGGCGTTGTCCAGCGACTTGGCCCAGGTGTAGGAGGCGAGCACCGCCAAACCTTTTTCCATCCGCCGCTGAAACTGCGCCTGGAGCGCGTTGTAGTTCGAATTGGCGGCGTTGCGGGTGATCGCCACAAAGGCGCCGGGAGAAGCAAACAGCGCGGGATTCAGGATCGTGAGGGGAGGAACACCCTGCGGATTGCCGGGCGGCGCGTTGCGTACGGTTTCGGTGCGCAGCAACTGGCGCGCCCCTGAGCCGACGTAGGAAACCGAGACGGTTTGCGCCCGGCCCAGTCCCTTCTCCAGCGAAAAGTTGTACTGCATGGTGTACGGCAAACGGAAATTCCTGGGAAAAACATGGAATTGCGCCGAATAGGGCGGATCCAGGTTGAAGGGAATATCCAACTGCCTGGGATCCACTGGAAACGCGACGTTGTTGAGGATGCGGGTGGCGTTGTAAGGAAAACTGCTGAAGCCGCGCAGCGCCTGCCCCAGTCCGGTGTCGTAGAACACGCCGAAGCCGGAACGCACCACCAGGTCGAGCCGCTCGGAAGCCTGGTAAGCGATGCCCAGGCGCGGCGCGATGTTCGTGTAGGCGGTATCCCATTGACGGACTCCGGCGGGCGCCAGCGACGTCGTGAGCAGGTCGTCCACCTGCGTAAACGAGTAGGGCAGCCGTTCGCCCGAGGGCGGCGGATTCAACTCGTAGCGCGCGCCGATCGTGAGCGAGAGCCGGCGGTTGACCCGCCAGACGTCCTGAAGGAAAGACGAAAAACTGTGGACGTAGAAGGTGGATCTGGGCGCCAGCGCCTGAATCTGGATGTTGACGAGGCCGCTGAGAGCGCGTTCCACGCCGTCAAACACGTAGGAAATGCCGCGTTCGCGCGCCGCCGCCACCGGCGCCAGCCGGCGCCAGTCGACGCCGAACTTCACCTGGTGCGCCCCCCGCACCCAGGAAAAGGTATCCACTAGGTTGATTTGCCGCTGCTGGTTGCCTAGACTGCGGCCTTGGGTCAGCGACGTGGTGAGCCCGCCGCGGTTCCAAAGGTTCAGATTCACCGAAATCCGCTCGTTGCCGTAGCCGGGCGGGAACAGAATGTCCGGCGGCGGCAGCACGGCGCCGCCGATTTCCCGCCCCTCGAAATCGAACTCGCCGTCGCTGGCGCTCCAGTTCATCCGCAAGTCATTCACCCGGGAGGGGCCCAGCGACCAGGTCAAGCCCCCGGTGACGGTGGTCAGGTTCGATTCGAACGCGTTGGCCTGGTTGGCGAAGACGAACTGGCGGAAACTGGAAGGCGAGCGGTTCCACCGCGCAAACGTATTCAGATTCGCTCCGAAGCGGTGGTCGAGCCGCAGGCTCACGGCGTCAAAGCGCGACGGAAACGACAAGGCGTCGACATACCGGCCAAATAGCGGGGGGTCGCCCGGCAACGCCGGGGAGTTGGGTTCCGGGAATGCCCGCAGGACGCTGGCGATCGCGCCGGTGGCCCGCTGCCGGGCTTCTTGCGAAGGCACGATCACGTTCACCACGCTGTCCTGCGGCTGCACCAGCCGCTGCCCTTCGTAGGAGAGGAAGAAAAAGGTCCGGTCGCGGCCGTTGTAAAGGCGCGGCAGCCACACCGGGCCGCCGAAGACGCCGCCGAACTGGTTCTGCCGCAGGGCCTGGCGGCGCAAGCCCCTAGCGTTGTTAAACCAGTCGTTGGCGTCGAGCTTTTCGTTGCGGAAGTAATTGAACAGCGCGCCGGTATATAGGTTGCTGCCCGAACGCGTCACCAGCGAGATCTGTCCGCCCGGCATGCGTCCGTACTCGGGGGCATAGGTGGACGTTTGCACGCGAAACTCTTCCAGGGCGTCCACCGTGACCAAGCCGTTGGTTCCGCCCAGCGCGGTCAGGCCCGGAAGGGTGCCTGCCGCCTGCTGATAGTACGAGGCGGTGAAGCTGGCGGCGACATTGGCCGCTACGCCGTCCACCATAAAATAATTGGCGTTGGTGCGCTGGCCGTTGATGGAAATCTGGCCAGGGTTGGAGATGGTGGCCCGCGCGATCACCACGCCGGGCGTCAGCTCCAGCAGAGATTGGAAACTGCGGCCGTTGAGCGGCAGGTTCTGCACGAACTGACGTTCCACCAGCGTCTCCACCACAGCGGAGTCGCGCTCGATCAGCGAGGCCTGTCCGGTGACTTCCACGCGTTCGCTCCGCTCGCCGATCGCGAGGGTGAAATCCTCGACGACGCGGCCCGCCACGTGCAGAAATACGGAACTGCGGACCGCGGTACGGAATCCCTCGGCACTGATTTCGACGCGGTAGCGACCCGGGGGCATCTCGGCGAACACATACAATCCTTCCGGCGAGGTGAGTTGCCGGCGGACAAGGCGCGAATCCTCGTGCGTGGCGGTGACGAGCGCGCCTTGGACGGCCAGTCCGCGCGGGTCGACCACGCGTCCGGACAGGGTGCTCGACGCGGCGGGAAGCGGCGCTGCGAGCAAGACGGACACGAGCAGGAAGCGGAGGAAAACAACGGACATGAGATAGGATTGAGCCACTCCGCAGAATAGCGGCGGGCGCGGGCGGCCTCCAGGTTTTTCCCGTGAGCGGAACCGGAACAGCGGCGAGCGGACTTCTTTCGGCGGTCAGCGGGAGCGCGGCGCGCCAGCGCCGCTACCAGCGGGTTTCTTCGCGAATGACGCCGGCCAGGCGCTTGCTCACAATCGCTTCCAGACCGTTCGACATGGTCACCAGCCAGCGCTTGCTGCTGAGGGGCGAGATCTTGCGGATGTGATGGGTGTTGATGATCGTCTTGCGGTGGACGCGGCGGAACTGGGGGCGGGGCAGCCGCGTTTCCAACGCGCGCAGCGTATAGGGGGAGTAGAAACGCTTGTCCGCCGTGACAATCTGCACCACCTCCCCCTCCGCATGAAAGGCGATGACTTCCTCGGCATCGAGCAGATAGAGGTCCGAACGCAACCTGCCGACAATGCGTTGGCGTCCGGGCGTGGGGGGCTGTGGTTCTCTGATTTGCGCCAGTTGCGAGCCGGCCCGCCGCAGCGCGATGGCGAGGCGTTCCTGGCGGACGGGTTTGAGCAGGTAATCCACCACGCCGACCTCGAAAGCCTCGACGGCGTGTTCCTGATAAGCGGTCACGAAGATCAGCAGCGGACGGCCGCCGCCGCGCAACGCGCGCGCCAGGCTGAGGCCGCTGAGGCCCGGCATTTGCTGGTCGATGAGAAGCACGTCCGGGTCCAGCTTCTCCAGGCGATCGAGCGCTTCCGTGCCGGAAGCGGCCTCGCCGGCCACCTCGACGCCGGGAAGATCCTCGACCAGCTCTCGCAGCACCTGGCGAGCCATCGGCTCGTCGTCCACGATCAGGACACGCATGCTGCCTCGCTGTCGGCTGCCCGCAGATTCGGCACGCAGAAGTGCACGTCGGTGCCTTCCCCGGTCCGCTCGATTTTGATCTCCGCCGCAGGGCCGTAGCAAAGCTTCAGCCGCTGGGAGACGTTGGCCAGGCCGACTCCCGCCGATGGAGTCTCCCCGTCCCGCGAGGCCGCCAGTCCCGCGCCGGAGTTGCTCACCCGGACCTCGACTCCCCCTTGACAGCGCTGGACCTTCACCTTGACCCAGCCTCCGCGTTCCCGCGGGGCGATTCCGTGCTTAATCGCGTTTTCCACCAGCGGCTGCAAGGAAAGCACCGGCAAGGGATACTGAGCAAGCCCCGGCTCGACCGAAACTTCAGTTTGCAGCCGGGATCCCAGTCGCAGGCGCTCAATCTCCAGGTAGGATTCGACGATGCGCAACTCCTCCTCGAGGGGGATCAGGGCGCGGTCGGTGCGCAGAAAATAGCGAAAAATATCGGCCAGATTCAGCACCATCCGGCGGGCGGAGGAGGCTTCCCGCGGAATGGCGCCATAGAGGGTATTGAACGCGTTGAACAGAAAATGCGGATTGATCTGGGCCTGGAGGGCGCGGAGTTCGGCTTGCGCGAGCAGGCGGTCGAGTTCCGCCCGCCGGAGCCTGGCCGCCTCTTCAGCGATGACGGCGGACAGTTGGGAGAGCAGGTCGAGATCCTCGCTGAGGAAGCGCCGTCCGCCGCTCCGCCCGGAAAAAAAGACCAGGCGCTGCACCTGGCTGGACAGGCGCAGGGGCAGCACGAGTTCCGCCTCGGGACCAACTTCCGCCCACGCCGGCGGACGGGCCGCCGGCAGCAGTGCGGGGCGCAGCAAGTCTTCCCCAGGCGGAAGTTCTCCGCTGAGGACGCGCACCACCCGGCAATCCATCCACTCGGCCAGCCGCTGGATAGCGTGTTGCTGGTATGCCTCCTCGTTGCTTGCCCTCTTGGACAGTTCGCGCAACTCCTGGATGGAAGAGTCGGTTTCCGGGCGGCGGAACACCAGGCGGCCGAGCGCGCGCTGGATCCAGCCGCGAGCCAGCGCGTAGCCGATCAGCAATCCGCAACCGCCGAGCGCCAGCAAGGCTTGCCTCAGCGCGTCACTGGAACCGGCGGCGAGCGCCGGAAAGACCGCCAGCGCCAATCCGACGAACAATGCCGCCAGCATCACGTTCGCCGCGACGCGCAGGAACGCGTCGAGGAGCACGAAACGGTAGTCCTGCAACAGCACGAGCAGCGCGAGGGGAATGCCGGCGTGGTGGAAGGCCAGTTCCGCCGACCAGACGAGCCGCTCGTGCGGACCGGCCAGGTGCACAAACGACATCGCGAACAAGCAGAGCGACATCGTACCCAGCACGCGCGACACGGTCTCGCGGCGGCGGCCGTCCCGCGAACGCAACAACAGCACCGTGGCCAGCAGGGTGATCAGGCCGAAACCGAACGTGATCATCTCCAGCCCGCGCCGGTGCAGTTCCTCGGCGGCCGCCAGCCATTCGGCGAAGTGGAACCCGATGGCCGTGGCGCTCAACGCATAGCCGGCCGCCAGCAGAAGGCGCAGCCGTCCAGACAAGGCCAGGTGCAGCAGGACCGCCGGCAGCAGACTCAGCGCGGAAAAGCCGAAAAAGGCGATCCCCGGCATGGGCCCGCGCAGATCCCGCAGACTCAGAATCAGCAGCGACGCCAGGTTCCACGTCAACGCCAGACTCGCGGCCAGCAGCGAGAGCGGCGAGCGGCGCAACCCGCCGCTCCCCCGCTGCCGCGCCGCCAGCAGCAAAAACACCCCGAACAGCACCACGCCAATCGCATGGCCCAGCGTGTTGATCAGCAATGGGTCCGGCATGGCCAGTCCGATATGCATACGTTAGGCCGGCCCGCGCGTCATCCCCGTCACGCAGCGGAATACTTTTAGCGTACCCAAAGGGCGTGCAGGCGCGGATGACGTATCCGGCGAGCGGGACCGAATGCGGCTCCGAGCGGGCCTGGCAAGGCTTTAGGCGGGTTTCCGGCGGGCAGGTTTCCGGTTCCGGGGCGGGGTGCGCCGCCCTCCGGAGGCGAGCCGCTCCTTCAAGAACCGTCCCGTGTGCGAAGCCGCGACCTCCGCCACCTGCTCGGGAGTTCCCTCGGCGACAATGCGGCCCCCGCCCGCGCCCCCTTCCGGGCCGAGGTCGATGATCCAGTCCGCCGCGGCGATCACCTCGAGATTATGCTCGATGATCAGCAGGCTGGCCCCCTGTTCGAGCAACCGCTGGAAGGACTCGAGCAGCCGGGCGATGTCGTCGAAGTGCAACCCGGTGGTCGGTTCATCGCAAATATATAACGTCCGCAAACCGGCGCCCTGCGACAAATACCCGGCCAGTTTCACCCGCTGCGCTTCGCCGCCGCTGAGCGTGGTGGCCGACTGGCCCAAGCGCAGATATCCAAGACCAACGTCCGCCATCATCCGGAGCTTGGCGACCAGCCGCTTCTGATCGGCGAAGAACTCCAGCGCCTCGCTGACGGTCATCTGGAGCACTTCGTGGATGTTCTTGCCGCGGTAGGTGATCTCGAGCACGCTGGATTTGAACCGCGTGCCCTTGCAGTCCTCGCAGACCAATTCCACGTCCGCCAGGAACTGCATCTCCACTTTCACCGTGCCGTCGCCCTGGCAGGTCTCGCAGCGTCCGCCCGCGACGTTGAATGAGAAGTGTCCCGCCGTGTAGCCGCGTTTCTCCGCCTCGGGGGTGGCGGCAAACAACTGCCGTACCAGGTCGAACGCCCCGATGTAGGAGATCGGGTTCGAGCGGGGAGTGCGGCCAATCGGCGACTGGTCAATCATCACGACGTCGTCGAGCAGGCCGGTCCCTTCTACGCTTCGGCAGGGCAAGCGGGAATCGTCGGCCAGCTCCTCCTCGTTTTCCGTTTCAGAGACGGCGGCATCCTGCTGGCCGCCGATCAACCTGCGCAGAGACTGGAAAACCACGTCGTGCACCAGCGTGGACTTGCCCGACCCGGAGACGCCGGTCACCACGGTCATCACCCCGAGGGGAATCGTGACATCCAGGTTCCGGAGATTGTGCCGGGTGCACCCTGAGAACCGCAGCTCGTGGTTTTCCTTACGCGGCCGGCGTTGGGCCGGGGGCGTGGTCTGTAGCTCTCCGCGCAGGTACCGCGCCGTGAGGGAGTGCACGCCGTCGGCGGCCAGCCGGCGGAACGGTCCGGCGAAGACCACGCGGCCGCCGTGCTCGCCGGCGCCGGGACCCAGATCGACTACGAAATCGGCGGCGCGCATCACCTCGGGATCGTGCTCGACCACCAGAATCGTGTTGCCCAAGTCGCGGAGTTCGTGCAGGATGTTCACCAGCCGCGCGGTGTCGCGGCTGTGCAGCCCGATCGAGGGTTCATCCAGCACGTAGCAGGCGCCCACCAGGCGCGAACCGAGACAGGTGGCCAGTTGGATCCGTTGGGCTTCGCCGCCGGAGAGGGTTGAGGACAGGCGGTTGAGCGTCAGGTAGTCGAGGCCGACTTCGTCCAGGAACTTCAGCCGCTGTTGAATTTCGACGAGGATCTTGCCCGCGATCGCCGCCTGCTCGGGCGGGAGCGTGAGTTCGGCGAAGAACCGCCGGGCCTCCCCGATGTTCATCGCCGTGACGTCGCGGATCGTTTTGCCGGCCAGGCGTACGTTCAGCGCCTCGGGGCGCAGGCGCGCGCCCTGGCACGCCGGACACTCCGTGTACCCGCGGTACCGGCTGAGAAAGACGCGCACGTGGAGCTTGTATTTCTTCTTTTCCAGCGCTTCAAAGAAGCCGCGGATGCCGGCAAAACGCTCGCCGTCGCCCTCGTAGACGAATTGCTTTTCCGCGGGCGTCAATTCGGCATACGGCACGTGCAGGCGGACCCGGCCGGCCGCGGCCTGCTTGAGGTGGCTCAGCCAGTGCTTGAACTCCGGCTTTCGCCACGGGCGGATCGCGCCCTCGGCAAGCGAAAGGCTCTGGTCGGGGACAATCCGGCCCAGATCGTAGTCAACGGTGTTGCCAAAACCCTGGCAGCGGGGACAGGCGCCGAAGGGAGAATTGAAGCTGAACAGGCGCGGTTCCGGCTCGGGGAAGGCCAGACCGCACTTTTTGCAGGCGAACAGTTCGCTGAAGCGCAGGCGGAAGCCGTCGCCCGCGCGCTCGAAGATCGCCTCGCCGCCCTCGCGGTAGCAGGTTTCCACCGTATCGACGATCCGGGAGTGCAGGCCGGGGGCCAGGGCAAGGCGGTCTGCCAGGACGAAGACCGGCTGCCGGAAGTCGATGTCCAGCAACGATTCGGGAGTGGAGAACTCGAACGTGCTGCCGCGCTGATAGAGCCGGGTGAACCCCATCGACCGGAGCTCGTTCAGCCGGTATTTCAGCGTCTCCTCGGTGTGCGCCACCGGACCTTCCCGCATGATGGGGAAGAGCGCATACCAGCGGCTGCCCATTTCTTCGGCCAGCAGGCGGGCGGCTACCTGGTCGACCGTATCTTTTTCCACCCGGAGGTTGCAGCGCGGACACCAGGTTTCTCCCGCACGCGCGAACAACAGCCGCAGGAAGTCGTAACACTCGGTGGACGTCGCCACGGTGGACCGGGGGTTGCGCGTGGTGTTCTTCTGGCGAATGGCGATGGCGGGCGCGATACCATCGATCTGATCGACGTCCGGCTTCTCCATGCGCTCGAGGAACTGCCGCGCGTATGCCGATAAGGACTCGACATAACGGCGCTGCCCCTCGGCGTAAATCGTTTCGAACGCCAGCGACGATTTGCCCGACCCCGAGACGCCGGTGATGACGGTGAACTGGTTGTGCGGGATCTCCAGATCGATGTTTTTCAGGTTGTGCACCCGCGCGCCGCGGATGACCAGGGCATCTTGCACAATTGCGATACCTCCACTATACCAGCCGGACCGGGCGCAGGAACTTCGCACAGCAAGTTTATTTCCCAATGAATCAATGAGGTAGGGGAGCGGGGCGGAGCGGTGGAGGCCGCTTACTTGCATTTATTTACATGGTAATCGGCGGCGCATGACCTTCCTTCCTTTGCCCATTACCAATTTCGCGGCCGGCTGCCAGATCGCGCGCGGCCCCGTGAAGTCGTTTTCCGGCCCGCGGCATTCCTGCATGCCTGCCGACACCGTCCGAAAACCCATTCCGAGCAAGGCTCCCGCCGCTGCGCCCCAATCGCGGGCTCGCCGCGGTGGCGCTGACTCTGCTGAGGGCCTTTACCTTGTGCGCAGCGTTCCTTTTCTGTCATTCCAGGCTCGTGGGCCGTTACCAGTTGCCGGCCATGGACGTGGCTCGTCAACTCTCGCCGGTCGCCTGCTCGCCGCTCCGATGGGGTATGTCGCTCCTGCGCTGGTGCGCCACCCCGCAGCACCGCACCGTCTACCCCTCGATGTGATTCCTGCCTCTTCCCGTAACAGACTCGTCATTCGCGGGTGTGCTACGGTAAAAGTTCGGAAGCTCCCGGCCGCGCTGCCGTTCTGCTTCGAACCCTTTTTGCGCGAGGGAACGGCGCCTCGCGACACAGTTTATGGCCCGACTGGTGGAAGTGACGGAGCTGATTTTGCGCGATGGCCATCAGAGCTTGATGGCGACCCGCATGGCCTTGGAAGACATGGTCCCGGTGTGCGAGGACCTGGACAACGCAGGGTATTGGTCGGTGGAATGCTGGGGCGGCGCGACGTTTGACGCCTGCATCCGGTTTTTGAACGAAGACCCCTGGGAGCGGCTGCGCACTTTTCGGCAATTGATGCCCAAAACGCGGCTGCAAATGCTTTTGCGCGGACAAAATTTGCTGGGATACCGGCATTACGAAGACGGCGTCGTGGAGCGTTTCGTCGAAAAAGCCGCGCAAAACGGGATGGACGTATTCCGGGTGTTCGATGCGCTTAACGATATGCGCAATTTGCGTACCGCGCTGCGGGCAGTGAAAAAGTCCGGCAAGCACGCGCAGGGCACCATCTGTTACACGGTCAGTCCGGTGCACTCGATCGGGGATTTCATCGAGATGGCCGAGCAACTGGTGGACTTCGGCTGCGATTCCATCTGCATCAAGGATATGGCGGCGCTTCTCAAGCCCCAACCGGCGTACGATCTGGTGAAGGGCATCAAGCAGGCTTGCGGTGAAGACGTGCTGGTGCACGTCCACACACACGCCACCACCGGCGTCACCATGGTCAGCCTGATGAAGGCGATCGAAGCGGGCGCCGATATTGTAGACACCTCTATCAGCGCCCTCAGCCTGGGACCGGGACACAATCCCACCGAAAGCCTCGTCGAGATGCTGGAAGGAACCCCTTACCGGACGCGGCTCGACCTCGACAAGATCATTAAGGCGCGCGACCACTTCAAGCAGGTCCGGCCCCGGTACGCGGAGTTTCTATCCGATATCACCAGCGTGGAAACGGAGATCTTCCGCAGTCAGATCCCGGGCGGCATGATTTCGAACATGGAAAGCCAGTTGAAGCAGCAGGGGGCGGGCGGCAAACTGCGGGAAGTGCTGGAAGAGGTCCCCCGCGTGCGCGAGGACGCGGGATTCCCGCCGCTGGTCACCCCCTCGAGTCAGATCGTAGGCACGCAGGCGGTCTTCAATGTGCTGATGGGACGCTATAAAGTGCTTACCGGCGAGTTCGCGGACTTGATGCTGGGCTACTACGGGAGCACGCTGGGGGTGAAGAACGCCGAGGTAGTCACCAAGGCGGCGGCCCACGCCAAGAAGGATCCGATCACCTGCCGCCCGGCGGACCTGCTCAAACCCGAGTGGGAGCAATTGCGCGCGCAGGCGTTGTCGCTCGAAGGCTGCAATGGCTCCGATGAGGATGTGCTGACGTACGCGATGTTCCCGCAGGTGGCGCCGAAGTTTTTCTCGACTCGCGCCCAAGGGCCAAAGAATTTGGGGAAAGATCCGGCGAAACCCGCGCCAGCCCCGGCCCCGGCGGCTGCCGCAGCCGCGGGTCCGGTCCATTACAACGTGACGCTGAACGGCAAGACCCACAAAGTCACCGTCTCACCCGTGGCCTAGCCGCCTGCGGCTGCGGAAGACGGAAGGAGAACTATGTCTGTCGAAAACACCAAGGCGCTGGACGAGCGCATCGAGGCGCTCAAAGCGAGAAAACAGGCGCTCTATCTCGGCGGCGGCAAAGACCGCATCGAGAAACAGCACGCGAGCGGCAAACTCACCGCCCGCGAGCGCATCGAGGCGCTGGTGGACGCGGGCAGCTTCCAGGAAATTGGCTTGTTCGCCCAGCACCGCGCGACATTCTTCGGCATGGCGGGCAAGGAAATGCCCGCCGACGGCGTGGTCACTGGCGCAGCCACCATCGAGGGAAGGCTGGTGCATCTGGCCAGCCAGGACTTCACCGTCGGCGGAGGCGCCGCCGGCGAGGTCCACAGCGACAAGATCGCCGAAGTGATGCGGCTGTCCTTGAAGACCGGCTCGCCGTTTGTATTTGTCAATGATTCCGGCGGCGCGCGCGTGCAGGAGGGAATCGACAGCCTGGCGGGCTATGGCCGCGTGTTTCACAGCAACGTGATGTTGTCCGGCGCCGTGCCCCAGATCTCCCTGATTTGCGGCCCCTGCGCGGGCGGCGCGGCCTACAGCCCGGCGCTGACCGACTTCGTGATCCAGACCTTGGGCGCGCAGATGTTCATCACCGGCCCCAACGTGATCAAGCAGGTAACGGGGGAAACCGTTACCGCCGAGCAACTCGGCGGTCCGCAAGCGCAGATGAACCATTCCGGCGTGGTGCATTTCGTCGCGCAGAATGATCAGGACGCCGCCTTGCTCTGTAAACGTTTGCTGAGTTTTCTGCCGTCGAATAACCTCGAAGATCCGCCCCTGGCCGTGGGCGACGCGCCGCTCGACTTCGACCCGGAGCTGAATTACATCGTTCCGGACGAATCCAAAGTAGGCTACGATGTGCGCCAAGTCATCGTCCGCCTGGTGGATTTTGGCGATTTCCTGGAGGTGCAGCCGGGCTTCGCGCCCAACATCGTCATCGGTTTCGCCCGCATCCAGGGCCGGGTGGTGGGTATCATCGCAAACCAGCCGAGTGTCCTGGCCGGATCGCTGGATATCAACGCGTCGACCAAGGCCTCGCGCTTCATCCGCTTCTGCAACGCGTTCAATATCTCCCTGGTGACGCTGGTGGACGTACCCGGGTTCCTGCCCGGCGTCCAGCAGGAGTATGGCGGCATCATTCGCCACGGGGCCAAGATGCTGTTCGCCTACTCAGCGGCCACGGTCCCCAAGATCACGGTGGTGATGCGTAAGGCCTACGGCGGCGCCTACCTGGCCATGTGCGGCAAGGACTTGGGCGCCGACCGGGTGGTGGCCTGGCCCACCGCCGAAATCGCCGTGATGGGCGCGGAGGGCGCCGTGGAAGTGGTTTTCCGCAGGGAACTCCAGGAGGCCGAAGACAAGGCGGCCCGGCGGAAAGAATTGATTGAGGAATACCGGCGGACCTTCGCCACGCCCTACATGGCGGGGGCCCGGCGGCTGGTGGACGATATCATTGAACCGGCGGAGACCCGCCGCTATCTGGCGGCCGCTTTGCAGGCGCTGCACACCAAGCGCGAACTGCGCCCGCCGAAAAAGCACGGGCTGATCCCGCTCTAGGCGGACCCCATGGACACCCCAGAAATCAGCGCCCTGAAAGCGCAAATTGAAGAACTCCAGAAGTTGCTGGACGGCGTGGCGGCCCGTCTGGCACGCCTGGAAGCGGGCGCCGCAGCCCCGGAAGCACCTCCGGCCGAGGCCGCCGCGCCGCCTGCGGTGGAAACCCAGGAGCCAGAGCCCATTCCGCCCGAGGTGATCCTGGTGATCAGCGCTGCCGTCACCGCCTTCTTGGGCAAGAAAGTGAAGATTCGCCATGCCCGCCGCGTGCGGCCGGTGACGGCGGAGTTCAACCCTTGGGCCCAGCAGGGGCGCGTCTTCATTCAGGCGTCGCACATGCTGAGCCGCCACACGTGAGAGGAACCAGGTGAAACTCAATATCACCGTAGACGGCAAGTTGTACGAGGTGGAAGTGGAGGTCGCCGAAGAGGACGCGCCGGCGTACCCGGTGTACCAGCCACAGAGCGTTTCCCTGCCGGCGCCGGCGCCGCTGGCGGCCCCCGGAGCCGCCGCCGGAGCCCACGCCCGGGAAGACAAGGTCTGCCGCAGCCCCATCGTCGGCACCGTGGTGCGCATCAATGTGCAACCCGGGCAGAACCTCCAAACGAACGACCCGTTGATGGTCCTGGAGGCGATGAAGATGGAAACCAATATCACCGCGCCCGTCGCCGGCCGGGTGAAGAGCATCAACGTCAACGCCGGCGACAGCATCCAGATGGGCCAGGTGCTGGTGGAGTTTGAATAAGGCGCGAGCGCAACACTCGTCCAAAGGATCATCGTGGTGTCGAATTGGAAGGAAGAATTGCTGGAAATCCCCGGTTTTCTGTTCGTCGATCATATCGCCATCGCCGTCAAGGCGGGCGAGCTGGACGCACAGGTGGCCAATTACGAGCTGTTAGGTTTTCGCGAGATCCATCGCGAGGAGGTGCTCGGCACGGATCAGGTGCGCGAGGCCCTTCTCCAGATTGGCGGCGGGCCGAACTTGATTCAATTGCTCGAACCGCTGAGTCCCGAATCGCCAGTGCAAAAGCTGATCGACCGCAACGGAGGCCGGGGCGGCTTCGCGCACGTGGCATTTCGCGTGCGCGATATCCACGCCGCGTTTGACTATCTCAAGCGCCAAGGCTTTCAACTGATCGACGCGGCGCCGCGTCCGGGATCGCGCGGCACCACGGTGTTTTTCCTGCATCCCAAGTCGCGGGCGGACCACCCGTTCGGCTACCTGATCGAAGTCGTCCAGGACCCGCGCGCGGCGGCGTGAGGACGAAACGATGAAACTGTTCGAAGAATTTCCGCCGGTCGCCACAGCCGAGTGGGAAGAGGCGATCCGCCGGGACCTGAAGGGCGCGGACTACGAAAAGAAGCTGATCTGGAAGACCGAAGAGGGCATCGACGTCCGCCCCTATTACCGGCAAGAGGATCTCGCCGGTCTGGAATACTTGCGGGATGCGCCTCCCGCTGCGTATCCGTATTTGCGGGGCGCGCGCGCGGACCGCAATGTCTGGGCGATCCGGCAGGAGATTGCCGCCGCCTCGTGCGCGGAAGCCAATCGGCTGGCCCGCGAAAGCGTGCGGGCCGGCGCCGGCGAAGTCGCATTCGCGGCGACGCCCGCCAGCCGCGCTGAGTTGGAGACGCTGCTGGCCGGCCTTCCCCTGGAGACTACGGCGGTTCACTTCCAATCCGGCGCGCGCACTCCGCTCCTGCTGGCGCTGCTGGCGGAAAGCCAGCTTCCGGTGCGGGGTTCGGCGGATTTCGATCCGCTGGGCGAGTTGGCCCGTACCGGTTCCTCCGGGCTGGAGCGGGAGGCACTGTTCGACGAGGCCACCGCGTGCGCGCGCCAGGCGCCTGCCGGCTTTCGGCCCCTGGCGGTGCACGCGGGGCTGGTCGCCGAGGCGGGCGGCACGGCGGTGCAGGAACTGGGCGTGGGTTTGGCGCACGCCGCCGAGTACCTGGCGGAAATCACCGCGCGCGGCTTGACGGTTGACCAGGCCGCGGCGGCGCTCACCCTCCACTTTGCCGTCGGCGCCAATTACTTCTTTGAGATCGCCAAGCTTCGCGCCGCCCGCCTGTTATATGCGCAAATGGTGTCCGCCTTCGGTCCAGCCGGCGAGCAAGCCTGCCGGGCCGTGGTGGCGTGCTCGACCATGCGGTGGGACAAAACCGTGTATGACCCTTATGTCAACGTGCTGCGCGCCACTACCCAGGCCATGGCGGCGGTGATCGGCGGCTGCGACTCGCTGGCGGTCACTCCCTTCAACGCCATCTACCAGGCGCCGGATGAGTTCTCCGGGCGGCTGGCGCGGAACACGCAGATCATTCTCCGCGACGAGGCCTATCTGGACCGCCACGTCGACCCGGCCGCCGGCTCCTACCTTTTCGAGGTGCTCACGGACGCGATCGCCCGCGAAGCCTGGGGCGTGTTCCAGCAGGTGGAGGCGGCCGGCGGCTACCTGGCCGCGCTCGAGGCGGGGTGGATCCAGCAAGAGGTGGGCCGGGCGGCGGAGGCCAAGCGCGCGGCGGTCGCGGCCAGACGGCGGGTGCTGGTGGGTACCAATCAGTATCCCAACCCCGGCGAGCGCATGCTGGGGCAGATCCAGCGGCCGCTGGAATCGCCTCCCCCCTCCCCTGCCGCGGCCCCACTGCGCGTCGCGCCCCTCGCTCCCTGGCGAGCCGCCACGCCTTTCGAACAACTGCGTCTGCGCACCGAACGCCACGCGGCGGCGGGAGGCAAGACGCCTTGTTTCTTCCTGCTCGAAATAGGAGATCCCAAAATGCGCAAGGCCCGCTCCGGCTTTGTGGCGAACTTTCTCGGCTGCGCCGGTTTTCAGACCGTCGAGAGCGGTCCGGTGGAATCGGTCGACGCCGCGCTGGCCGCCGCGCAGGCCGCCGCGGCAGACGCCATCGTACTGTGCAGTTCCGATCCCGAGTATCCGGCGCTAGCGGCGCAGGTCTGCCCGGCCACCACCCTGCCGGTGCTGGTGGCCGGCTTTCCCAAGGACAGCGTGGATCAGTTGCGCGCCTCCGGCGTGGCGGACTTTATCCACCTGCGCAGCAACCCGCTCGAGGCGCTGGCAGGCTGGCAGGAGCGTCTGGGGGTGCGGGCATGAGCGCCAAACGTCCTGATTTTTCGGCCATGGGCTACCGGCCCGCGCCGCGCCCGTCCACCGCGCCCGCCCCGGCCGTGACCCGCTGGCTCACGCCCGAGCACATCGAGGTCCCCAGCGTGCTCACTCGCAAGGAGTTGGAGGGCATGGAGCACCTGGAATGGGCCGCCGGTCTGCCGCCTTTCCTCCGCGGACCGTACTCCACCATGTACGCCATGCAGCCGTGGACCATCCGCCAGTACGCGGGCTATTCCACCGCCGAAGAGTCCAACGCTTTTTACCGCCGCAATCTGGCGGCCGGCCAAAAGGGGCTCTCCGTCGCCTTCGACCTGGCCACCCATCGCGGCTACGACTCCGATCATGAGCGCGTGGTGGGCGACGTCGGCAAGGCGGGCGTCGCCATCGACTCGATTCTCGACATGAAGATTCTGTTCGACCAGATTCCTCTCGATCAGATGTCCGTGTCGATGACCATGAACGGCGCCGTGCTCCCCATTATGGCGTTCTACATCGTCGCCGCCGAGGAACAGGGCGTAAGCCCTGACAAACTTAGCGGCACCATTCAGAACGACATTCTGAAGGAGTTCATGGTCCGCAACACCTATATCTATCCTCCGGCGCCCTCGATGCGGATCATCGGCGATATCTTCCGCTACTGCGCCGAGCGGATGCCCCGGTTCAACTGCATCAGCGTCAGCGGCTACCACATGCAGGAGGCGGGAGCGACGGCCGACCTCGAACTCGCCTACACGTTGGCGGACGGGCTGGAGTACTTGCGCACCGGAATTCGCGCCGGCTTGACCGTGGACAGCTTTGCGCCGCGCATCTCGTTTTTCTGGGACATCGGCATGAACCACTTCATGGAGATTGCCAAGATGCGGGCCGGCCGCGTGTTGTGGGCCAAATTGGTCAAGCAGTTTGAGCCGCGGAACCCCAAGTCGATGGCGCTGCGCACGCATTCGCAAACCTCGGGTTGGAGCTTGACGGCGCAGGATCCTTTCAACAACATCGTGCGCACCTGCGTGGAAGCGCTGGCCGCCGCCATGGGGCATACCCAGTCGCTGCACACCAACGCGCTCGACGAAGCCATCGCGCTGCCGACGGATTTTTCCGCGCGGATCGCGCGGAACACCCAGATTTACCTTCAGGAAGAAACCGGCATCACGCACGTGGTCGACCCGTGGGGCGGCTCTTACTACGTGGAGATGCTCACCCACCAGCTCATGCACCGGGCGTGGGAGCTGATCCAGGAGGTGGAACAGATGGGCGGAATGGTGAAGGCGATCGAGGCCGGGTTGCCCAAACTCCGCATCGAGGAAGCCGCCGCGCGCAAGCAAGCGCGCATTGACTCGGGCAAAGAGGTCATCGTGGGCGTGAACGCCTACCGGCTGCTCAAGGAACCGCCGCTCGAAGTGCTCGAAGTGGATAACAGCGCGGTCCGCCAAGTGCAACTCCAGCGCCTCCAGGAACTGAAAGCCAGCCGCGACGGCGTGGCGGTGGAAAGCGCGCTGGCGGCGCTGACTCGCTGCGCCGAAACCGGCGAAGGGAACTTGCTCGAGCTGGCCGTCGAAGCCGCCCGCCGGCGGGCGACGCTCGGCGAGATTTCTCTGGCGCTCGAGAAAGTCTTTGGGCGCTACCAGGCGCCGATCCGTTCGATCGCCGGCGTCTACTCCTCCGAGAGCCGCCAAGATCCCGACTTCGAGGCCGCCCGCCGCTTGGCCGATGAATTCGCGCGCCTGGAAGGACGCCGGCCGCGGATCCTGGTCGCCAAAATGGGGCAGGACGGCCACGACCGCGGCGCGAAGGTGATCGCCACGGCGTTCGCCGACCTCGGGTTCGACGTCGATATCGGCCCCTTGTTCCAGACCCCGCGCGAGGTGGCCCGGCACGCCGTCGAGAACGATGTGCACATTCTCGGCGTCTCGACGCTGGCGGGCGGGCACAAGACCCTGGTGCCTCAGGTCATCGCCGAGTTGAAATCGCTGGGGCGCGAGGACATCATGGTGGTGGTGGGTGGCGTGATTCCGCCGCAGGATTACCATCACCTGTATCAGAGCGGTGTGGTGGGCGTCTTCGGGCCGGGCACGGTCATCTCCAAAGCGGCGCAGCAGATCTTGGGCATTTTATTGCGCCAAACCGTGCCGGAGAGGCCCTGACGCTTGAGCGAGGATCGACCCGATACGTTGTTGGTGATCCCCCCGGTGGAAGCCCCGGGTTCGGTCGATCCGCACCAGGCGGCGCTGTATCAACGGCGGCGCCGGCCCGTGCTCACGCCGGCGGAATACGTCGACGGCATCCTGCGCGGCGACCGCGCGATTCTGGGCCGCGCCATCACGCTGATCGAAAGCGCCCGGCCGCGCGACGAAGAACTCGCGCAGGAAATCCTCGAGCGCTGTTTGCCCCACACCGGCCAGACGCTCCGCGTGGGCATCACCGGTGCGCCCGGCGCCGGCAAGAGCACCTTCATCGAGGCGCTGGGCACGCACCTGACGCGCACCTGTGGCGAGCGCGTGGCGGTGCTGGCGGTGGATCCCTCGAGCGAGTTCTCCGGCGGCAGCATCCTCGGCGATAAAACCCGGATGGAACAGTTGGCGGCCGACGACCGCGCCTTTATCCGGCCTTCCCCGGCGAGGGGCTCGCTCGGCGGCGTGGCGCGGCGCACGCGCGAGACCATGCTGCTGTGCGAAGCCGCCGGGTTCCGCAACATCCTGGTCGAAACCGTGGGCGTCGGGCAGTCGGAAACGGCCGTCTACGCCATGGTCGATTTTTTCCTGCTGTTGATGCTGGCCGGCGCCGGCGACGAACTCCAGGGCATCAAGCGCGGCATCATCGAGATGACCGACGCGATCGCCATCAACAAGGCGGACATGGACCCGCTGCGCGCCGAGCAGGCGCGCCGGCAATTCGACAGCGCGCTGCACCTGTTTCCGCCCCCCGCCTCCGGTTGGACGCCTCGCGTGGTGACCTGCTCGGCGATCACCCGCCAGGGAATCGCGTCCCTGTGGGAACTGGTGCGCGAGCACCACGCGTTCACGCGCGGCAACGGCTACTTTGAGGCGCGCCGCCGGGCGCAGCTCCGGCGCTGGCTGAACGAGGCCATCGAGCACGGCTTGCGCGAAGACTTCCAGCGCGACCCGGAGGTACAGCAGCGCCTGCCCGCGCTGGAACGCGCGGTCGACAGCGGCCGGCTCAGCCCCTTTCGGGCCGCGCGCGAAGTACTGGATCTTTATCGCTCCCAAAGAAAGGGTTAGCCTTCATGCCTCTTCCGTTTCCGATTCTCTCCGCCGCCGAAGCCGCCGCTATGATCGAGAACGGCCAAACCGTCGGCTTCAGCGGATTCACCCCGGCCGGCTGCCCGAAAGCCATCCCGCTGGCCATCGCCGCCAAAGCCGAAGCCGAACACGCCGCTGGACGCCCGTTCCGGATCGGCGTGCTCACCGGCGCCTCCACCGGCGATTCGCTCGACGGCGCCCTGGCCCGCGCCAAGGCCATTGCTTTCCGCGCGCCCTACCAGTCCGACCCCACGCTCCGCGCCCAAATCAATGCGGGCGAAACGAAGTTCTTCGACATGCACCTGTCAGTGATGCCGCAGGCCATTCGCTACGGTTTTCTCGGCCCCATCCACTGGGCTGTGGTCGAGGCCTCCGAAGTCACCGCCGGCGGCGGCATCGTGCTGACCACCGCCGTCGGCGCCGCCCCTACCTTCTTGCAAAAAGCCGGCAAGGTGCTGGTCGAATTGAACCGCCGGCAGTCGCCGTCCTGGCTGGGCATGCACGACATTTACCAGCCCGTGGACCCGCCGCATCGCAGCGACGTGCCCATCTACTCCCCAGTGGACCGCGTGGGCAGTCCGCTGTGCACGGTGGTTCCCGAGAAAATCGCCGGGATCGTCGAAACCGACCTGGACGACGAAACCGTCGGATTCGCTCCGCCTACCGACGTCACGCGCCGCATCGGCATGCACATCGCCGAGTTTCTGGCCTCTGAGATCAAGGCCGGCAAGATTCCCAAGACGTTCCTGCCCATCCAGTCCGGCGTCGGCGATATCGCCAATTCCGTCCTGGGCGCGCTCGGCGCGCATCCCGGCATTCCGAATTTTCAAATGTACACCGAGGTGTTGCAGGATTCGGTGATCCCGCTGCTGCAACGCGGACGCGTCACCTTCGCCTCCACCTGCTCGCTGACGCTGAGCGCCGCGATGATCCGCGAGGTGACGGCCCAGCTCGAGTGGTTCCGCCCGCGGCTGATTCTCCGCCCGCAGGAAATTACCAATCATCCGGAAGTCGTCCGGCGCCTCGGCATTATCTCCATGAACACGGCCATTGAGGTCGACGTGTTCGGCAACGTGAATTCGACGCATATTATGGGCCGCCAGATGATGAACGGGATTGGCGGCTCCGGGGACTTCACGCGGAACGCCTACCTGTCGCTGTTCAGTTGTCCCTCGACCCAGAAAGGCGGCAAGATCTCCACCATTGTGCCGATGGTGAGCCATATGGACCACAGCGAGCACTCCGTCCAGGTGGTCGCGACCGAGTGGGGCGTGGCGGACCTGCGGGGCCTGTCGCCCCACGAGCGCGCCGAACAACTCATCAACCGCTGCGCGCACCCCGATTTCCGCGAGTCGCTGCGCGACTACCTGCGGCTGACCAAGGGGCAGCACACCCCGCACAATCTGGGCGCCGCTTTCAAGATGCACTTGCAGTTTATGGAAACCGGCGACATGCGCGGCGTCAAGTGGTGAGCCGGCCGCGTCGTGGCGCCATGTCCTCCGCACGTCCGGCGTAGTATCATCGTCGAGCAAATATGCTCCCAAGGAGATCGGACGGATGAGATGGCTGTTGTCGTTGTTGGCGGCTGGGGCGCTGTCCGGACAAACCATCCGGATCAGCCAGCCGATGCCCGCGCCTGCCTGGGCGCTGCTGGAACGGCAAGTCCTGCAATCGAGCTCGGAAGCCTGCGACCGCTTCGCGGCGAAGTACCTCGACCGCCGCGGTTACCTGCTGCACACGCCGCGCTGGGGCACGCTCGACGGCCCCGACGACGCGATCGAGACTTTCTACAATTGGACTCTGCTGCACGCCCTGGGCGGCGCCGACGCGGTGCTGGATCACTTCCGGCGCGCGCTGGACGGCCATTACCTGCAATACAAAGAACTCCGCACCACGCTCACCAAACTGGCCGAGCACGGCGCCTACCATAAGGACTTTATCACGCAGTCCGACTGGTTCCACACCGGCGAAGGCATGCGGGGAATTCTGTTCCTGGGACTGTCGGCGCCGCACGACGAAAAGCTGACCGCCCGCATGACCACCTTCGCCGGCATGTACATGAACGAAGACCCCGAAGCGCCCAACTACGACCCAGTCAAGAAGCTGATCAAGAGCATCTGGACGGGCTCGCGCGGACCCATGTTACGCAAAGCGACCACCTACGATTGGGTGGGCGATCCCGTGCCCGGCTCTTTCCACCTGCTCCACTCGCCGGCGGGGCGCGGCAAGATGCTCGACCTGATGAAGGTCTACGACAAGATGCTGGCCCATTGCGCCGAGTATCTCGACAGCGTCGGCGACCATCCGCTCAATCTCGCCTCCACGTCGCTGGCGCTCAACGCCTACGCCTTGACCGGTGAGGAGAAATACCGCGCCTGGGTAAAGGAATACGTGGACGCCTGGAAAGCACGGACCGCGCTGACGGGCGGCAATATCCCCTCCAATATTGGCCTCGACGGAAAACCGGGCGGCGAGTACGGCGGACGCTGGTACAAGGGCACCTACGGCTGGAACTTCACCATCTACGACGGCGAGATCGAGCAGATCGCGCACCGCAACACCGTCATGGCGGGCAGTTGGCCGGGCTTCGCCAACGCATACCTGCTGACGGGCGACCCTTCCTACATCGCCGTCCTGCGCCGGCAGATGGACAACATTTACGCGCAGAAGAAAGTGGTCGACGGCAAGGAAATGCTGCCGCAAATGTACGGCGATCCGCGCGGTCACAAAGAGACCGGCCGCGAAGAGTGGTATCACTACACCCCCAATCTGCACCATGACCGGCTGGCCGAAATCTATCTCTGGTCTATGGACCGCAAGGATCTCGAGCGGGTACCGCGGAAGGGATTCATCGGCTGGCTGGAAGGCGCCGAACCGGGATATCCCGAGCAAGCCCTGCGGCGCGACCTCGAGTTTGTGCGCTCCCGCGTCGAAGAAATGCAGCGCGACGTCACCACGCCGGACACGCGCCTGGCCGACTACCTGATGGGCTTCAACCCCGCCGCGGTCACCGCGCTGACCCAGTTGACGATGGGCGCGTACCTGAACGGCAACATTTGGTCCCTGCACGCGCGCTTCCGCTACTTTGATCCCGAACGCCGCCGGGCCGGGCTGCCGGCGGATGTGGCCGCCCTGGTGGAAAAACTGGACGCCGACGGGGCCACGGTGACCCTGGTGAACGTCAATCATGCGGCCGAACGCGCGGTGGTGGTGCAGGCGGGCGGGTACGCCGAGCACGAATTCGAATCGGTCGCCTGGAACGGCAGGACGGCCCCGCTGGCCAGCCGCGCACTCACGGTGAAACTCGCGCCGGGCGCCGGCGCGCGCCTCGCGTTCCGCATGAAGCGCTACGCCCACCCCCCCACGCTGCTGCCGCCGTGGGACCGGTGAGGACTTCATGGCATCCTGAAAGCGGGAGGCGCGCTTGCGGCGCTGGCGGTTGATCGCGGCTTGGAGTTGGCTCGGCGCGGCCGCCGCGCACGCCGCCGGCGTCAGCCTCACGGCCGAACGCTTGCGCTTCTTTGCGAAACCTGGAGGACCCACTCCGCCCACCAAAGCCGTGGTGGTCGAAACGGCCGGCGAGAGTCTTCCCGTCCTGGTCAGCGAAGCGCCGTCCTGGCTGCGCGTGAGCGTGGATGCGCCGGATACTCCCGCCACGCTGAACTTCCGCGCGAGCCCCGCGTCGCTCGAACCCGGCACGTATACCACGCGCTTGTGGATCGCCGCCGAAGGACGCGAGGCGTCGCCGCTCGACGTCACGCTGGAGATTACGAACGAGACCCGGCTGGTGGTGGAACCCGCCTCGCTGAACCTGCGCTGGAGCCCCGGCGGCCTCACCGGCGCCCGCGAGATCTCCGTCACCACCACCAGCGGGGAAGCCGTTCCTTTCCGGACGGTGGTCCGCAGCGCGGGCGCCTGGTTGTCGGCCGGGGAAAGCGCGCGCGTCGCCCCCGCCTCCCTGGCGGTAAACGTCAACGCGGCCCGCTTGCACCCCGGCAACTACCAGGGCGCGATCACGCTCTTATCCAGCGCGGGCAACGTGGAACTGCCCGTGCGGCTCGCCGTCAGCCGCGAGGCCGAGTTCCGCACCGAACCGGCGGCGCTCGAGTTCGATTGCTACCTGGGCAGCGACTGCCGCACCCAGGAGACGCTCTGGGTGCGCTCGGCCGGCAGACCGCTCGAGGTGATCGTAAGCGCCGCCGGATTTTCCCGGGACCAGATCTGGCTGGCGGCGGCGCCGCTCTCCGGCGTCACCCCGCTCGGGCTGCGGGTCAGCGTCGATCCGCAGGGCCTGGCGCCGGGTTTGTATCGCGGGCGGGTCACCTTGGGCGGGCCCGCGGCGAACGCTCCGCTCCAGGTGCCGGTGACGCTCCGCCTCAGCGGCGATCCCCTGCTCGAGGCGCAGCCGGACTCGCTGAGCTTTTCCCTGCGTCCCGGCGGCCGCCCGGCGGCGCCGGCGGTGATCGGGGTCCAAAGCCGCGCGCCCGGCCTGGGCTTCTGGGCTTACCCGGAAACCAAGGCCGGCGGCGACTGGCTGGCTGTCGCCACCGTGCACGCGGTGACTCCCGGTTCAGTTTCGGTTACGCTCAACGAAGCTGCGCGCTCGCTGCCCCCCGGCCGCTATCCGGCGGACGTGGTCATCCGGTCGAATGCCTCCCCCTGGGTCCGGCGCGTTCCGTTGGTGCTGGTGGTCCGCCAGGGGCCCGTGGCCCGCCCGCGCCCGCCGCAACTTGATTTCTTTTATCAGCCGGGCGCGCCGAACAACCCCTCGTTGGAAAGCCAAGTGCGCCTGGAGGTCGACGGCGGCGAGATCGTGTCTTACCGGGTGAGGACCGTGCCGCCCGGCGCCTGGCTGGACGCGGACGCGCAGGTGCTGGCGCCCGGATTGTTGACCGTGCGGGTCCGCCCGCCTGCCGGCGGCGGCCGGCAGACCGGCTTCGTTCTGCTCGAGTCCCCCGAAACGCCCGACGCTACCGTGCGGATCCCCGTTTCGCTCGACACGCGGTCGCGGCCGCTGGTGACGGCCATACCGAATGCCCTCACCTTCCGGTTTCCTTCTGAAGGTTCGGCAACCGCCTCCCAAGTGCTCGAACTGCGGAGTACGGGAGATCCGGTGAACTACGATCTCAGCTTTACGGCGATTCCTTCCGGACGCTGGCTGCGGCTGAGCACGGTGACGGGCCTGACGCCCGGTTCCGTCCGCGTCGAGGTGGATGCCGCCGGCCTGCGGCCCGGCGTCTATTCCGGCGCCATTTCCGTGCTGGTCCGCGGCGGCAATGCGCAGGTCGTGCCGGTGACAGTCGAGATTGGTCGGTAACCCGCTCCCGTAGCGCCGGTCCCCGGCCCGGCCACTGGCGTGCTCGTAAAGATGCCACCGGAGTGGACCACACTCTGGCGGTCCGTAAAATCAGTCGGTTCGAATGCGCATTCGCAGGCTGGCGCCTGGGATGGGGAACTGAAGTTCCCCTGCACCCTGAAGGGTGCGCCACCGAAAGTGTGCGCGGGTCAGGAGAAGTCGCACGTAGCGCCGGTCCCCGACGGGCGCACTTCTTAAAAAAAAACCCGAAAAACCTCTGGAGCTGGCGGTGGGATTTGAACCCACGACCTTCTGATTACAAGTCAGATGCTCTACCAACTGAGCTACACCAGCCTGGGCGGGGCGCGCCGGCCTCTTGCGGCCGGTCAACTGGAGCGGGAGACGGGAATCGAACCCGCGACCAACAGCTTGGAAGGCTGTGACTCTACCACTGAGTTACTCCCGCTCGCGGATGCGCGGCGGGCCTTCCCGCCGCTTCCCCCACTCTAGCGGCAAACCGCGCGGGCGGTCAAGGGCGGGCAGGGCGGCCGCGCCGGACGGCCGATAGAATAAGGGCGTGACCCTCGCACGCCGGACGCTGTTCACCGCCTTGGGCGGGCTGGGCGCGGCCTCCCTCACCGCAGCCGCCCCGGCCCGCATCATCGACACGCACACGCATTTCTACGATCCGCGCCGCCCGGAAGGGATTCCCTGGCCGCCCCCGGACAACACCCTGCTCTACCGGCCCACGCTGCCCGAGCATTTTCGTTTCATCACCAGACCGTTGGGCGTCACTGGGACGGTGGTGGTGGAAGCGAGTCCCTGGGTGGAGGACAACCAGTGGCTGCTTGACTTGGCCGAACGGGAGACCGTGATCGTGGGCATCGTCGGCCGCCTGGACCCGGCGGCGGCGGACTTCCCGCGCCTGCTCGAACGCTTCGGCCGCCACCGGCTGTTCCGCGGCATCCGCCTCGGTTCGAACCTGGTGGACGCGGGCTTGGCGCGGCCGGACTACGTCGAGAACCTGCGCCGCCTGGCCGCCGCGGACCTCGAACTCGATCTGATCGGCCAGCCCGAGATGTACGCGACCGCGCGGGCGTTGAGCGACCGCGTGCCCGAGCTCCGCATCGTGTTGAACCATCTGCCGCTCGACTGGCCGGCCGGCGATGCCGGCCTCCGCCAGGCCTTCGCCGATCTCCGGCCGCGCCAGCGGGTCTACGCCAAGGTGTCGGGCGTACTCCGCCGCGTGGGCGGCCGCGTCCCCGCGGACCTGGCCGCCTACCGCGAGCCGCTCGAGGAACTGTGGGCGAATTTCGGTCCCCGCCGTCTGATTTACGGCAGCAACTGGCCGGTCAGCGACCGGCTGGCCGCCTACAGCGTCGCCTTGAACATCGTCCGCCAGTTCTTCGCCGGCAAGGGCGCCGCGGCGCTCGATCGCTACTTCTCGAAAAACGCGCGCGACGCCTACCGCTGGATTGAGCGGTGACGGCTGTGGCATGATGACTGGCGTCCCCGGCATGCGAGGAATTATGCGCCCATTGCTCCCTACGCTGATTGCGACTCTGCTCGCAGGAGGTCTCTCCATGGCCGCCGAACTGGCCACCAAGAAAGCTCTGACGCTGGCCGCCGCCAAGGAAATCGCGGCCGCCGCGGAAAAAGAAGCCGCCGCCAACAATTGGAACGTCGTCATCGCGATTCTGGACGAGGGCGGCCACCTGCTCTACTTGCAGCGCATGGACGAAACGCAGGTGGGCAGCGTCGACGTCGCCATCGCCAAGGCGCAGAGCGCGGTCAAATTCAAGCGCCCGACCAAGGCGTTTGAAGACGCGCTGGCCGGCGGCAGGCAGGCCATTCTCCGCTTGCCGGGCGCGATGCCAGTGGAAGGCGGATTGCCCTTGACGGTGGACGGCAAGGTGATCGGCGCGATTGGCGTCAGCGGCGTCACCTCGCAACAGGACGGCCAGATCGCCATGGCGGGGCAGAACGCCCTGGCCAAAATGGGCGCGCGCTGACGGGCCATGCGCGGCGCGGTTTGGGCGGGCGTGCTGCTGGCCCTGCCCGTGTGGGCGCAGGCGGAGGACGCCGCCTGGCGCCGCCTGCGCGAAAGCCAGCGCCAGATCACCGCCTACCTGGAAGCGGAAGCCCGCCGGATCACGGACCGCGCCGCGGCGGAGATCGCCTCCCCCGCCGCGTGGGAAGCAGTGCGGGATCGCCGCCGGGAAGAAATGCGCGACATGCTCGGCCTGCTCCCCTGGCCCGCGCGCACGCGGCTGAACGCGCTCGTCACCGGCGTGCTCGACAAGGGCGCGTACACCATCGAAAAAATCGCGTTCGAGAGCCTGCCGAAGATCTACGTTACCGCCAATCTGTATCTGCCCAAAGCCCGCGCGGGGCGCGTCCCCGCCATCCTCTACGTTTGCGGCCACGCCTTCTCCCCGCACGGCAACAAGACTGCCTACCAGCACCATGGCATTTCGTTCGCCAAGAACGGCTATGCCGCCTTCCTGCTGGATTCCATCCAGGTGGCCGAGACGTTCGCGCTGCATCACGGCGTCTATAACCAGGAAATGTACGACTGGTACGCCCGCGGCTACACGCCGGCGGGCGTCGAAGTATGGAACGCCATGCGGGCCATCGACTACCTGGAGACCCGCCCGGAAATCGACCCGGACCGCATCGGCATGACCGGCCGCTCCGGCGGCGCGGCCATGACCTGGTTCACGGCGGCGGTGGACCCGCGCGTCAAAGCGGCGGTCCCCGTCATGGGAATCAGCACCTATGCCGCCAATGTAAAGGACAACACGCAGCGCCGCCACTGCGACTGCATGTTCCCGGTCAATTCCTGGATGCACGACATGCTCCACCAGGGCGCGTTGATCTTCCCGCGCCCGTTGCTGATGGCGCACGGCAGTCAAGATTCGCTGTTTCCGGTGGCGGGCTACGAGGAGTTCGCCGCGCGCATCGGCGCGCTCTACCAGGCGGCCGGGCGCGGCGGAGACTTCGCCAATATCGTCGTCGACACCGGCCACGCCGATTCGGACTACTTGCGCGAGCAGGCGATCCGCTGGTTCGATACACACCTGCTCAAGGTGACCGGCCGCCAACTCGACCTGGACTATTCCGACGCCCCCGAAGAAACCTTGGCCGTCTTCGGCGGCCATCCGCCCGCCGGCGCGCAAAACTACCGCGTGCATGAGACCTTCACCGCGCGCTTCCCCCGGATAGAAGGCAGCCTGGCGCCCGTTTTGCAACAAAAAGTATTCGGCGCGTTTCCTCCCGCGCCGCCGCCGCTGAATTTGACCCGCCGTCCACAGCCTCCTTTCGCCGAAGTCGAGTTCGACACCGAGCCCGGCATCCGGGTGCGCGGCCTCCTGCGCGCGGCGGCCAGGCCTGAGGAGAAGCGTCCCGCGCTGCTCCACATCGCCTCCGATGGGGACGACGCCAAATCACTGAACGACTGGTTCGCCCTGCTCACCGGCCAGGCCGCGCTGGCGGTGTACCCCCGCGGGGTGGACGAGATCGGCTGGCCGCGAAGTTTCTGGAAAGACGTCTTTCGCAACGCCATGCACGTGGGGCGCACGGTGGATTCCATGCGGCTGTGGGACGTGCTCCGCGCCGTCGACGTGCTGCGGTCCGAGCCGGGCGTCGACCCGGAGCGCATCATGGTCTCCGGCAAGGGCGCCGCCGCGGGCCTGGCGCTTTACGCCGCCCTGCTCGACCCGCGCGTCCGGCAGGTGCTGCTCCTCGACCCGCCCTCGAGTCACACCGAAGGGCCGATCTTCCTGCACGTCCTCCGCTACACGGACCTGCCGGACGTCGCCGCGCGGCTGGCGCCCCGCAAAGTAAATTTCTATGGCCGGATTCCCGCGGCGTACGGCAGCCGGCCCCATTACTTTCTCACCATGCAGGTCGCGGCCGTCCTGGAAGGCCGCTACGACCACGCGTTCGCTTCGCGCTATTGACCGCGCATGGGGACACGCAGAGAGATGCTGCGGGCGGCGCTGGGCGCGGCGGCGCTCGGCGCGCGCCGGATCGAGGTGATCGCTCACCGCGGCGAACATCAGGTGTGCCCGGAGAACACCTTGCCGGCGATTGCGGAGGCGATCGCTCTCGGCTGCGATTGGGTCGAGATCGATGTCCGCTCGACGCGCGACGGCCAATATGTGCTGATGCACAACCGCACGGTCGACGCCACGACGGACGGGCGGGGCCTGGTGGCCGGGCTGTCGTTTGCCGAGGTCCGGCGTCTGGATGCGGGCGCGCGGCGGCCGGATTCGCAGGCACGCGCGTACCCTCGCTCGACGAAGCACTGGAGGCGATGCGCGGCAAGTGCGGCGTGTATCTCGACGCCAAGGAGATTCCTGCGCCGGCCATCGTGGCGGCCTTGCGGCGCCACAGCTTGGAGGACCGTTGCGTGGTCTACGGCTCCTTCCCACTGCTCCACGCCCTGGCGGCGATGGGCCACGCCCGCCTGGCCATGCCGGAAGCCGTTTCCGTCGAGACGCTCCGCCGCAGTCTGGCGGAAATCCAGCCGCGGGTGGTCGCCTTTGACCGGCACGACTTCCGCGACGATGTGATCGCCGTGGCCCGCCAGGCCGGCGTGGGCATTTTTGTGGATCGTCTCGGCCCCGAAGACACCCCAGCGCATTGAACAGATGCCGTCCGCCGCGGGGCCACGGGCCTTCAGACCGACCGGCCGGCCGAACTGATTCCGCTTCTGGCCGGGCCAACCGGATGTTGACGGACGCCGCCGCTACGCCGCCGGCGCATCCTCCGGTTTGCCCGGCGCCTTGTAGCCGTGCTGCGCGAGATACCGGCCGCGCTCGCGGTAGAACTCGGGATCCTCTGGCGCCCAGGTCGCCAGCCCGTCGACATAACGGTTGAACATGCAGAACGCCGCGGCGATCAGCACGGTATCGTGAATCTCCAGCTCCTCCGCGCCCTCCCGGCGCGCCCGCGCGATGTCGTCCCCGGTCACGTGGCGGCCACCCTGCCGCACTTTCTCCGCAATCGCGAGCAGCGCCTTCATCTTGCCGGAAATCGGCGCCGCTTCGAAGTTCTCCTTGACTTGCGCCAGCAGACTCTCCTCCCAATTCAGGTGGCATACAGCTACCGCGCCATGGATCGACTGGCAGTAGAAACAATCATTCCGCGCGGAGACAAACGCGCCGATTAACTCGCGCTCCCCGGCCGGCAGCCCGCCGGATCCCCGCAGCAGGATATTGGCCAACTGGTTCAGCGGCTCGGCGGTTTCCGGACGGTAGGCTTGCAGTGCGCGCATCCCGGGCAGTCCGCCGGCGAGAGCAATATGAGGCATCTGTTGCGCAGGATAATCACGCCGGGCGCGTCCCGCAATAGTGAAAAGGCATTATTGAGCCGTGCCCGAGCCGGCGCTACGCTAGCATCTTGCGGCGTCATTCCGGAATACTGCTGGCGGCGTTCTTTGGCGTTTTCGCCAGCTTTGCGTCGGTGTTCATCTTTACGTTTGGCGTGTTTCTGAAGCCGCTGAGCGAGGAGTTCGGTTGGTCGCGGGCGCAGGTTTCCGGCGGATTTGCGCTGGCCGCGCTGACGGTCGCTTTCGCCTCGCCCTTCCTTGGCCGTCTGGTGGACCGCTTCGGGTCGCGCGCCGTGATCCTGCCCTCCGCCACCTTGTTCGCCGTCCTGTTCGCCTCGCTCTCCCGGCTGACGGACAGCCTCGTGCATTTTTACGGAGTGCTGTTTCTGCTGGGCCTGGTGGGGAACGGGACCACGCAACTGGGTTACTCGCGCGCGGTGGTTCAAGCCTTCGACGCAAACCGCGGTTTCGCGCTGGCGGTGATGCTGACAGGTTCCGGCTTGGGCAGCATCGTGATGCCCTCGTTGGCCCAGGCGGGGATCGAGGCGTGGGGCTGGCGCGCCACCTATCAGGCGCTCGGCGCGTTGAGCTTCCTGCTGGTGATCCCTCTTACCGCCTGGCTGATTCCCGGCGGCGGGGACTGGTCCGGGCGCCCCCGGCCCCGCGGACTGCCTCCCGCCGTGCAGACCCGTCTCTTCTGGTTGCTGCTGGCTGCTTTCTTTCTGATGTCGCTGGCCGTCAACGCGCCGCTGGCCCATCTGGCCGCCTTGCTGACGGACCGGGGCGTCTCTCCCCGGATGGCCGCCTTCGCGGCCTCTGCTCTCGGCGGGGCCACCATGGCCGGACGCTTGCTCGCCGGCTGGCTGGTCGACCGGCGGCCCGCCCCGATGGTCGCCGCCCTCCTGTTCTTTGCTTCCGCCGCCGGCTTGCTCGGCCTGGAACTCTCCGCGCACGCCGCGTGGGCGTTTCTTTGGGCGGCGCTGATCGGTTTCGGCATGGGCGCCGAGGCGGATGTGATCCCCTACTTCCTGAGCCGGTATTTCTCCCTGGAGACCTTCACCGAGCTCTACGGAATCTCGTTTACCGCGTTTGCGCTCGCGGGCGCAGCCGGACCGTTGATCATGGGCCAGGCTTTCGACCGCCTCGGTTCGTACGACTATGTGCTCGGTTTCCTGGCGGGCTGCGCGCTGCTGGCGGCGATTCTGATCGTGCAGGTTCCGGCGAAACCTCCGCACCACGGGGAGGCGCTTCGCGCTTTGGTCCCGGAACCGCCAGCCACCAGCGCAACCTAGTCCTTTTCGGTTTTGTCGCCATCTGCTCTCGCTGTTAACTTTGACTGAGAGGCGAATGCATCACACACTCACACCCTTCTTCTATGTTGCCGGCAGTCTCTTCCTCGTTCTGAGCTTGTCCGCACAGGATCCGGTGGCCTCGTGGGAGGGAAGAGTCAGCGATGCCTCGGGAGCGGCGATCAGTGGTGCGCTCGTCACCATTTCGAACCTGGCCACCGGTTACCGCCAGAGTCAGGTGACATCCCCGGAAGGTCTCTACCGGCTGTCGCTGGTGCCGGTGGGCCGCTACTTGCTCACGGTCGAAGCCTCCGGCTTTGCCCGCTTCCGGCAGCAGCCGGTTCAGGTGAACGTGAGTCAAACCGTGCGTGTCGACGTGGAGTTGGCCCTGGCGTCGCAGCAGGAGACCGTCACCGTGGAAGCCGACGCGGCCCTCGTGGACACCGCGACCAACTCGCTCGGGAAAGTGGTCACGACGCGGGAAGTGCTTGACTTGCCTCTGAACGGACGCAACTTCACCCAGTTGGGCCTGCTCCAGGCGGGCGTGGCGCCCCTTACGGCCGGCATTCAGCAGGCTGGAGGCAGTCTGCGGAGCGGCCACGGATTCGCGGTCAATGGACAACGGCCCGAGTCCAATCTCTACCGGGTCGACGGCGCCAGCAACCTGAACCGCATGGACGGCGGGTTTGCGCTGCGCATTCCGGTGGATGCCATCGAGGAATTCCGCATCCTGACCCATACCGCGCCTCCCGAATACGGCGGCACGAGCGGTTCCACCACCAGCGTCGTGACCCGCGCCGGAACCAATGACCTCCACGGGGCGCTGTACGAATTTCTTCGTAACGACGTCTTCGACGCCCGCAACTTTTTTTCGGCGGCGGTCGAGCCGCTCAAGCAACATCAGTTCGGGGCCACGCTGGGCGGCCCGCTTCGCCGGGATCGCACTTTCTTCTTCGGCTATTACGAAGGCTTCCGCAACCGGCAGGGAACCACCCGCTCGTCGGTGGTAGCCACCCCCGCGCAAAGGCAGGGCGATTTCTCCGGCCGCACTCCCCCCCCCTGCTGGACTTCAGCGCCGGCGGCGCCCCGTTCCCCGGGGGCGTGATTCCGCCGTCGTTGTTAAACCCGGTGTCGCTCGGCGTCATGCAACGCTTCATCCCCCTGGGTAATTCCGGACCGTCGACTTACACCAGCACCGTGGTGACTCACAATGACTACGATCAGGGAGGCGGCCGGCTGGATCATAGCTTCAGCGTGCGCGACCAACTGGCTTTCCGCTGTTCCTACTCGCGGGGCGTCAACCTCAATCCCATTTCCATCCGCGGATCGGATCTGCCGGGCTTTCCCGTCCAGGATGATCTGGCCACTCACGGGATCACGTTGTCTGAGACGCATCTGTTCTCTCCCAGGGTCTTCCACTCGTTCCGTGTCTCCTACTTCCGGCACAAATTTCACTTTGACCAGCGCCTGAACCGGACGTCTCCGCGTGAACTGGGCTTCCAATACGACTCCGCCTCCGCGGCTGGCCAGAGCGTGCCGTTTTTCAATATCAACGGCTATTCGCCCGTCGGCGGGGCGATCGTAGGACCACGGACGTCGGCGCAGAACGATTACGAAATCAACGATTCTCTTTCGGTGATCCGCGGCAAGCATGCGCTCAAATTCGGCGCCGAGGTGCGGCACACCCGGCTGGCCGCCTTCCAGGCAATCGCGCCGAACGCGTTCTTCGTTTTCACGCCTTCGTTTCCGGCCAACGACGGATTCGCGAATTTCCTGATGGGCCGGCCGCTCGTCTTTTACCAAGGGCTTGGCGACCTGTCGCGGGGCCTGCGGAATGGGGGCGCGGGCGCGTTTGCGCAGGACGAATGGCGGTTGCGCAGCCGCCTGACTTTGAACTACGGCTTGCGTTGGGAAGTGAATCCTCCTTTCACCGAGCAGCGGGACCGCCTCAACACGTTTGTGCCGGGACAGCAGTCCCGGGTGTTTCCCGACGCCCCGCTTGGCGTCCTCTTTCCCGGCGACAGCGGCGTGGCGAAAGGCCTGGCCGCGGCGCAGTGGACCGGCTTCATGCCTCGCGTCGGGTTCGCCTGGAACCCGGACGGCAGGGGTGTGCTTTCCATCCGGTCGAGCTACGGCATCTTCTTCGACACCATGGCCAATGGGCAGGGGACGGCTTTCCAGGCGCCGGTAAGTTCCCTGCCGTGGACGCAACTCGTGCAATTCAGCGGTCCGGGCACCACGTTCGTCAACCCGTACGGGAATCAGCCCCGGCCGCGGCCGGATTCGTTCCTGCGGCCCGCCACCGTGGTGGGCATGTCAAAGGATGCGCGGCCCCCTTACGCGCAGAACTGGAACCTTTCGCTCCAGCGGGCGCTCGGCAAGGACTATGTCCTTGAGGCTCGCTACGTCGGCACCAAAGGCACCCGCCTGCCCCGTAACATCGAGGCTAACCCCGCGGTGTGGGGCCCTGGCGCGACCGCGCAAAACGCGGACCGGCGGCGCATCCACGCCAACTGCCCCGCGGACGGCGGCCCGTGTCAGTTATCGCACGTGGCGCTGCTTTCCAATATCACCAACTCCACCTACCACGCCGGCCAGGTATCCCTCTCGCGGCGATTCAGCGCCGGCCTGGGTTTTAGCGCGTCTTACTGGTTTTCCAAGACGCTGGACTATCTCTCCTCGATGAACCTTACCGGCGCCGCGGCTCGCCCGCTTTCCGGGGAGGTGGATATTGCCCAGAATCCCTTCGACCTGCGGGCCGAGCGCGGCCCCTCGCTCTTTGACGCCCGCCACCGCTTCGTCTTGAGCGGGAGTTGGGAAATTCCCACGCCGCGGCCGCTCGGGGGCGTGGCGAAGATGATCCTGGGGGGCTGGCAATTCAACGCCATCGGCGCCGCCTCCACCGGCACGCCGTTCACGGTTTTCGACAGCGCCAATGTGGCCGGACAGGCTTCGCACCCTCCCATCTCGGGATTCAGCGGCAGCCGCCCGGACGTCATCTCCAACCCCAACTCCGGACCCCGCACGCCGGTGACCTGGCTTTCCCGCGCCGCATTCCGCCGCCTGGACCCGGCGACGGAAGCCGGCAAGTTCGGCAACGCAGGACGGAACATCGCGCGGGCCGACGGCATTGCCAACCTGGACCTTTCGCTGCTCAAGAGCTTTGCGTTCGGAGAAAGCCGGCGCTTGCAGTTCCGGGCGGAAGGGTTTAACGTCACCAATCACCCCAATTTCGGGCTCCCCGTCTCGGACCTGGCTTCGCCCGCGTTCGGCCGGGTGCTGGATGCCGTTCCAGCCCGTCTGCTCCAGTTGGGTCTCAAGTTTCTGTTTTGATTCGCGAGGAGCTTCCGTGAAACCCATGTATCTTCCCGGCGTCGAGAACAAGACCGATGGTCAGGGCGCTTATGCGAATCTGATCGCGGCGGTCCGCGCGGCGGGCCAGCCCGTCCCACAGATCTGGCACCTTTTCGCGTACAAGCCGGCGATGACGCTGCACTTGGAACGTCTCACCCAGGAGATCATGCGAGGGCCTTCGCCCCTCAGTCCCGGTTTCCGCGAACTGATCGCCACCGTCACGTCGGCCCGCAACCGGACAGCATTTTGCGCCACGACCCACGCGGCCGCGACCGCTGAACTCCTGGGCGACCGGGAACTGGTCGAGAGCGTGATGCGCGATCCGGCGGCTTCCTCGCTCTCCTCCGCGGAAAAAGCCCTGCTCGCGTTTGTGGAAAAGGTCAACCGCGAGCCCTGGGCCATCGCCGCGGGCGACGTTCAATCCCTGCATTCCCTCGGCTGGAGCGACGAAGCGATTTACGACGCCATCACCGTCTGCGCGCTGTTCAACTTCTACAACCGCTGGGTAGCCACCACCGGTGTGTGTCAGATGCCGGACGAAGGCATCCAAACCTCCGGCGAGCGCATCGCCCGCACGGGCTATCTGCGCACGGACGTCTCGGCGGGCTAGCCGCGGCGGCACGAGCGTCAGCGCCTGCCGAGTCGTGACTCTCGATTTTTGAGCCCTGCCACGGCGCATGCGGGGTTGCTCCGGACGGAGATCCCCCGAGGATGAGACCGGGACGGCGCCCGCAAGCCGCGGCCGGACCGCAAACTCCGGTTGACAAGACGCCGCCGCCGCGCATAGAGTGGCGGTAATTCAACGACAGCGGGAGGATCGCGGATGACAGTCAGGCCGGGCGAATGGTTGCGAAACGCGGCGGCGCGCTGGACGCGCCGGGAGTTGTTCGGAGCGGGCATGGCGGCCGGCCTTTTTGGCGGGTCCGGCGTCGCCCAGGCCCGCCGGACGATGTACGAACAGAGCATCTACACGCGCCTGCTGGGCGTCCGCCCGTTGCTGTCCTGCCGCGGCCACACCACGGCGTTCGGCGGTTCGCTGATGCCGGAAGAAGTCCTGCGGGCCATGGCGGAAGCCAACGACGTGTTCGTCGATATGAAGGAACTGAACGACGCGGCGGGCCGCAAGATCGCCGAGGTGATGAAGACCGAAGCAGCCATGGTCAGCGCCGGGTCGTTTTCCGCGATGCTGCTCGGGGCGGCGGCGTGTCTGACCGGTTCGGATCCGGCCAAAATTGACGCCCTGCCGCACCCGACGTGGGAGAAGCGGGAATGCCTGATCCAAAAAGCGCACCGGGTGGTCTACGATCGTGCCTACCGGGCGGCGGGCGCCACCCTCATCGAGGTGGAAACCAAGGAGCAGTTGTTGAACGCGATCGGCCCGCGCACCGCGATGCTGGCCGCGCTGGCGAGCACCGAGCACCGGCCGCGTCCTGAAGTGCTGACGCTGAAGGAGTATGTCGAGATCGGGCGGAAAACCGGCGTGCCCGTGCTCATTGACGCGGCCAGCGAATTGCCGCCGGCCGACAACCTGACCCGGTTCACCGCGCTGGGGCCGGACCTGGTGGTGATCAGCGGCGGCAAAGGCATCCTCGGCCCGCAGTCCACGGGCATTCTCGCGGGACGCAAGGATCTGATCGACGCGGCCCGGATACATGCTTCACCCAACGCCAACATCGGGCGCGGCATGAAGGTCGGCAAAGAGGAGATCATTGGCCTGATCGTGGCGATCGACCGGTACATTCACCTGGATCACGACGCCGTGATCGAGATCTGGAACAAGAAAGCGCGCTACCTCGCCGATCAGTTGCAAGGAATCCCGGGGTTCGAAGCTGTCTACCGGATCAACGCTTACGGCTTCGGCGAAGTGCGGATCGGCTGGGACCGGAACGTGATCCCCCTGACCGGCAAGCAAGCGGCGGCGCAACTGATGGCCGGCAAGCCGCGCATCACCTACTATGACGACGACGAAGGCGGCGTCCTGCAAACGCGTTGCATGAAAGACGGCGACGAGATCTTCGCGGCGCGCCGCTTGCGGCAATTCTTCACCGAGGCTGGCCGCGCCCGCGCCTGACGGGGCGGGCGGAGAAGCTGGCGGAACCCCATGCAGTCCACGAAGCGCACGCGCGTTCTATGACGATGCCCGGTTCGCCGGCCTCCGCGCCGCAGGAAAACGCCGAGTTGATGGTGATGGCCCCCGGCCAGCCGCCGCGCGGCTTGCCGCTGCCGGAACGGCAGTTGACGCTGGGCCGGTCCCCAGGAAACGAGCTGTGCTATCCCGACGACGCGGGACTGTCGCGGCAACATCTGGTGATCGAACGCATTGGCGAGGACATGGTCGTCCGGGACTTGGGCAGCAAGAACGGCACGCTCGTCAACGGGGAGCGCCTGGCCGGCCCGCACATCCTGCGCCCCGGCGACCAGATTTCGGCGGGCCATCTGCTGATCGAGTTCCGCGCCCCGCTGCCGGACCCGCTCCACCGGACCGTCCTGTTTGTCGAAAAGACCCATTCGGCGCCGGAAGCAAGCTCGACGGTGGTGTCGGCCAATCTCGAAGCGGTGCTCCGGCAGGAGAAGGCCGCTCCGGCGCGGGCCAAGACCGTGGACGCGCTGATCCGCGTGGGCCAGGAACTGGCCGGGCACCGGCCGCTGGACGAGTTGTTCCCGCTGATTCTGAACCTTGCCATCGAGAGCGTGGGGGCGTCCCGCGGCGTCCTGCTGACCCTGGAGGGGGCGAACTTGGCGCCCCGCGCCGCGGCGGGCGACCACTTCCGGATCAGCACCACGGTGCGCGACCGCGTCATCAACCAACGCGAATCAATCCTGGTCAGCGACATTTCGCTGGACCTCGAACTGGCGCAGCGGCAAAGCATCGTCGCGCAGGCGGTGCGCAGCGTGATGGCCGTCCCGCTGCAAACGCGGGAAAACGTGATCGGCCTGATCTACGTGGATGCGACCAACGCGCCGAACCCCTTTACCCGCGATGACCTGAACCTGCTGACCGTGATGGCGAACGTGGCGGCGATTCGCATCGAGCACGCCCGGCTGGTGGAAGTGGAGCAGCAGGAGCGGATGATGGCGCGGGAACTGGCCCAAGCCGCCGAGATCCACACCGCCCTGCTGCCCGCCATGCCGCCCGAGGCGCCAGGATGGGACCTGGCGGCGGTGAACGTTCCCTGCCGTACCGTCGGCGGCGACTACTTCGATTTCATCCCGGGAGCGTTCGGCAAGCTGCTGCTGGTGGTGGGTGACGTCGCGGGAAAGGGGATGTCCGCCGCGCTCATGATGTCCAGCCTTCAGGCGTACCTGCGGGTCCTGGGCGAAGATCCCGAGCCGCTGCCGCAACTGGTGACGCGGCTGAATCAACTCGTTGCGACGCGCTGCCCCCCCAACCGCTTCATCACGCTCTTTGCCGCGCTGCTCGATCCGGACACCGGAGAGTTGCGGTGCGTCAACGCCGGGCACAACGCCGCGCTGGTGGTCCGGCGCGACGGCGCGCTGGAGTGGCTTAGCCAGGGCGGCGTCATGCTGGGACCCTTTCCCCGGGCCTCCTACGAAGAGAACCGTCTGCTGCTCAACGAAGGAGATCTCCTGGTTTTGTACTCGGATGGGGTTCCCGAGGCCACGCACGCGGAAACCGACGAGGAGTTCGGGCCGGACCGGCTGGCAGCGGTTTTCCGGGACTTCCCCCGCGAGAGCGTTGCGGAACAGATTTCCCGGCTCATGGAGGCGTTGCGCCAATGGTGCGGACAGCGGGGTTTCGAGGACGACGTAACGGTCCTGGCGGCGCGCCGGACCCCGCTAGAAGCCTTAGAGCCAGCTTGGGTTATGGAAGAAGAGGCGGTGTTGGCGTGATTCCCGGCGGCGGGATTGAGCAGTACCGGAGAGTACCAGAGCCGACGCTCCTGAGTAGGGTGATTATCCACTGGACACAGGGTAGGGACCGGTGGTAGCCTACCTTTGTGGGGGTGAAGTGTTCCCCCAAGTCTACTCT
>Ga0272446_1000188_pt1 | contig 94255 bp, 74 predicted proteins | sample YNPCB0061_FD_194587 | JGI IMG/M metagenome (GOLD analysis project Ga0272446, IMG submission 194587) | Hot spring microbial mat communities from Yellowstone National Park, WY, United States - YNP-CB-006-1 | ecosystem: Environmental > Aquatic > Thermal springs > Hot (42-90C) > Sediment | place...
CGGTGCTGGGCGATTGGAAGCCGGCGATCGAACCGGTGAAGCTGCCGCTGGAGGCGGCGGCGCCGGATGTGCGCGATTTCGTCGCGCGGGATCTGGTGGCCGAGGCGGCGCGGGAAGTGCGTCTGTATGAACGCGCCCTCGCCAAGGCCCGGGAGAGTGTGAAGCAAGCGCGGGGCCTGCCTCCGGTCTCCGGCGAGGCCGCCGAGCCGAAACTGGAGTTCCCCGAGCCCGTGCGCCTGCTGTTGCGGAAGCGTTGCCAGGGGTGTCACGGCGGCGCGGCCACCCGGAACGGACTCGCCGTCGGAAGCCTCGAGGCGCTGCGGCGCGGCGGTCTGCTCCACGGTCCGGCGATCGTGCCCGGCGACAGCCGCCGGAGTCCGCTGCTGCGCTACGTCCGCGGCGACGAGACGCCGCGGATGCCGCACGGGCTGAATCCGCTGGCGGCCGAGGACATCGCCCAACTGGCGCAATGGATCGACGCGATGCCGGCGGAAGATCCCGCCGCGGTTCTCCGGAAAGCCGAAGCGCGCGTGGCGCGCCTGGAAAAGCAACTGGCCGCCAAACGGGCGGCGGTCCCGGCATGGGAAGCCCGTATCGCGGCCGATGTCGCCGCCGTCCGCCATCCGGACGCCCCCCGGACCAAGGAACTGGCGCAAGCCGCGCGGGAGGCCGAGCGGCGCGCCGCCGTGGCCCAGGCGGAGGCCGATGTCTTGGAGGCCACGCAATTGCTGGCCGAGGCGCAACGGGCCAAACCAGCCGACCGCGCCGAATTGGACAAGCAAGTGGCGGGGGCGAAAGCGCGCCTGGAGGCCGCGGCCAAGATTCTCGGCGCCGCCAGCGAGACCTACACCCCCATCATCACGCGCTATCAGGACACCAGCAGCGGACGCCGGCTCGCGCTGGCGCGCTGGATCAGCGGCCGCGACAACCCGCTCACCGCGCGCGTCGCGGTGAACCATATCTGGATGAGGCACTTCGGCCGGGGGCTGGTGCCCACCGTGACCAACTTCGGCAAGCGGGGCAAGCCGCCGGTCAGCCAGCCGCTGCTGGATTGGCTGGCGGTCGAGTTCATGGACTCGGGCTGGAGCATGAAAAAACTCCACCGGCTGCTGGTGACGTCGCGCGCTTACCGGATGGCTTCGTCGGGCGCGAACCTGCCTGCCTCCAGCCGGAAACTGGACCCGGAGAACGAGTTTTTCTGGCGCATGCAGACGCGGCGCATGGAGGGCGAAGTAGTACGCGACGCCGCCCTCTATCTGGCGGGTGTCATGGATTTCACGCAGGGCGGGCCCGACCTGGATGAATCGCTGGGATTGACTTCGAGGCGCCGCAGCCTGTACCTGCGGCACACCCCGGATTCGCAGGTGGAATTCCTGCGGCTGTACGACCAGCCCACGCCGGTCGAGTGCTACGCGCGTCCGGAGAGCGTCGTGCCGCAGCAGGCGCTGGCCAGCGTGAACAGTCTGCTGACGCTGGACGCTGCGCGGCGGCTGGCGCGCAGCCTGGAACAGCATGCGGGCCTCCAGCCGGAGGCGTTTGTCCGGGTGGCGTTCGAAACGGTGCTGGGCCTGCCGCCCTCGGCGGAAGAGCTCGCCGCCAGCCGGGAGTTTTTGTCGGAACAGACGGCGTTGCACCGCGATCCTTCCAAACTGACCCGGTTCGCATCCCGCCGGGAGACCACCGTGGATCCCGCCGCGGATCCCGCGGCGCGCGCGAGGGAGAACTTCGTGCACGCGCTGCTGAACCACACTGAGTTCGTCACGATACGATAACGCCATGCTCGAGGAGGCCTGACGGAATGAACTGGAAACTTCCTCCCTGCGGCCGGTTGGACCGGCGCAACTTTCTGGTGGACTGCGGCATGGGCTTCGCCGGCCTGGTCATCGGCGCGATGTTGCACAAGGACGGCATCGCGAAGGCGAGCACCACGGAGGGCGCCTGGCGTCCGCCGGACGGGAAACCGCACCATCCTCCCAAGGCGAAGAGCGTGATCTGGCTGTTCATGCAGGGCGGCACCAGTCACCTGGAGTCCTTCGACCCCAAGCCGGAGTTAAACAAGTACGCGGGCAAGACCATCGGCGAGACCCCGCACCGGGGCGTGCTGGAAAACCCGCTCACCAATAAGAACGTCCGCGAGTTCGTGCCGGAAGCCCGGAAACTGATGCTCAATATCCTGCCCTTGCAGGTGGGCTACCGCAAGTACGGGCAGTTGGGCATCGAGATGGCCGACTGGTGGCCTCACTTGGGCAAGGTGGTCGACGAGCTGGCGTTTATCCGCTCCGTCTGGACCACGGACAACGACCACGGCGCGCAGTATCAGTTCCACTCCGGCCGGCACATTTTCGACGGTTCTTTCCCGACCATCGGCGCCTGGGTGCACTATGGGCTGGGCTCTTTGAATGAGAACCTGCCGCAGTTCGTGGTGCTCGGCGAGCAGGTGGGATCCTGTTGCGGCGGGGCGATGGCGTCCGGAGCCTCCTACTTGGGACCCGCGCACGCCGGGGTGGAGCTTTCGCTCGATCCCGAAAACCCGCTCCCGTTCGCCGCCCCTTCGGGTGAGGTCTACCGCGAGGAGCAGCGGAAACAGTTCGAGTTCATCGGCAAGCTCGACCAGCTTGCGGCGGTGCGCTACCCGGACGATCCGGCGATGGCGGCGCGCATTAAATCTTACGAGCTGGCTTTCCGGATGCAGACGGCGATTCCCGAGGTCTTCCGCTTCCAGGAAGAGAAGGAGCACATCCGTAAGCTCTACGGGCTCGATCACGACGTGACGCGCACGTTCGGGGAGCGCTGCCTGGCGGCGCGGCGGCTGGTCGAGCGCGGGGTGCGGTTCGTGCAGGTCTACCACGGCGGCGGCAATGGCGGCGAGTGGGATGCGCATGCGGAATTGCAGAAGAACCACAGCAGGCTCTCGGCGCAGGTCGATCAGCCCATTGCCGGGCTGATCATGGACCTCAAACAGCGCGGCCTGCTGGATGAGACGATCGTGGTTTGGGGCACGGAGTTCGGGCGAACCCCGGGTGTGGAAGGCTCAAAAGGCGGCCGCGACCATCACCCCTTTGGGTTTTCCGTATGGATGGCGGGCGGCGGCTTAAAGCGCGGCGTCATTCACGGGGCCACCGACGAGCTGGGCTTTCACGCCGTCGAGGACCGGCACTACGTCACCGACATCCATGCCACCGTGCTGCATCAGCTTGGGCTGGATCCGCGCCGCCTGGACGTGCCGGGCCAGCAGCGGCTGGAAATCGACTACGGGCAGCCGATCAAAGAGATCATGGCGTAGCCTCGCAAGCGCGGTAGAACTCGAGGAAAGCCTGCGCGACCGCCTGGTGGATGGCGCGCAGGTAACGGTGGCCGCGCTCGGCGGTGGCCTGGTCGGGGCTGTCGGTGAAACCGTTGACCGACTGCCACCAGCCGTGAAACTCCGCCCGGTAGGGTTTGGCGAAGCCGCGCGGGTCGCTGTCCGGGACGCCGTCGCGGTGGGGCCGGTCGGGCGCCACCAGCTCTTCGCGCAGCGCCAGCATTACGGAAGTCTCAAAGATGCCGGCATGCCCTGGCAAGCCCATGCCGACATGGGCCTGTTCGGCGACCAGGGCGTCCCAGGCGATGTTCCAGTAGGAAGCGGCGGCGATGTGGGCCGGGTGCTCGAGCGCGAGGTCGCGAGCCACCAGTTGCGCCAGTTCGTGGTTGCCGCCATGGCCGTTGAGCAGAAACAGGCGGCGGAATCCGCTGCGGATCACCGCCAGCGTCAGGTCGCGCACGGCCTGGTAATACGTCTCGGTGGTCAGCGAGAACGTGCCGCCGAAGGGAATGTGATGCTGCGAGCAGCCGAAGGGAAGGGCGGGCGCCACCAGCAGCGGGATTTCCTCCGCCGCCAGCGCACCGGCGGTGCGCGCGACGTGCTCGACGGTGAAATAGTCGGTCCCCACGGGCAGGTGCGGACCATGCTGCTCGGTGGCGCCCAGCGGCAGCACCACGAGGGCGCCGCCGGCCGCCGCCCGCAGGTCTTCGCGGGTCATTTCCGCAAACAGAAGGCGAGGGAGTTTCATGGCTTCGCCTGCGAGCATAGCCCCCTTGCCTTGCCCGGAGCAACCGCTCTGCCATATACTGCTCACATTCCCCTCATGACCGCGAGCGTAAGATTTGCGTTGTGGTTGCCGGTAATCGCCATGGCCTCCGGAGAAACGCTTTTTGTCGCCACGCCGCTCACCGCGGTAAACAGCTTTACCAAAGAGATCGAAGGGCCCGCCTGCGACCGCGACGGCAACATTTACGCCGTCAGCTTCGCGCGTAAGGAGACCGTGGGCCGGGTGACGCCGGACGGCAAGGGGGAAGTTTTTCTCGAGATGACCGGCGGCAGCCTGGCCAACGGCATCCGTTTCGACAAGCAGGGCTGGATGTACCTGGCCGACTACGTGAATCACAATGTGCTCAAGGTGGATCCCCGCACGCGCCAGGTGAGCGTGTTCGCGCACGATGCCACCATGCACCAGCCGAACGACCTGGCCATCGCTCCGGACGGCACGCTCTACGCCAGCGACCCGGACTGGGCCAACAGCACCGGACAGGTTTGGAAGGTCGACCGCAAGGGCCGGCTTTCCAAAGTGGCCACCGAGATGGGGACCACCAACGGCATCGAAGTGAGCCCGGACGGGCGCAAGCTGTACGTCAATGAGAGCGTGCAGCGCAAAGTCTGGCAATTCGACATTCAGCGTAACGGCGATCTAAAGAATAAGCGGCTGCTGATCGAGTTTCCCGACCACGGCTTCGACGGCATGCGCTGCGACGTGGACGGCAATCTGTACATTACGCGGTACGGCAAGGGCACGGTGGTCAAAGTATCACCCGCCGGCCAAGTCCTGCGCGAAATTGAGGTACTGGGCGCCCGGCCCAGCAACTTGTGTTTTGGCGGCCCAGACGGCCGCACTTGCTATGTGACCGAAGTGGAGCACGGCCGGCTGGTGCAGTTCCGCGTGGACCGGCCGGGGTTGGAGTGGCAGCGCTGGCGGGAAGCCGGCAAGGCGAAGTAGTCCCAGACACCGCAAACCGAACGGGCTCGCTATTTACTAAGGATTATCAAGGTCTGAGGGATCGACGGGATCGCCGCATCCCTGTTCCCATCGGCCGCCCCGTCAAGATTGCCAATTCGCTGGAAGATGCCACCGGCGCACCGGTTACCGAATTGTTATAAAGAAATCGGTCTCCCCGGATTGTATACAACCCCACAATCGTGATAGCCTGCCCGTTCGGGCTGCCTCCAGACGCCCGGGTGAACCCTCATGCGCAAAGTCAGAATCGGGCTGATTGGTTGTGGATTGTTTGGTGAAAGCCACTTGCAGGCGTTCCGCGCGGTGCGCGAAGCAGAAGTGGCCGCGCTTTACGACATCAATCGTGAGATCGCGCACCGGCGCGCCGCCGATTTCGGAGTCGCCAAGGTCTGCCGGACACTGGACGAAATCTGCACGCTGGACCTGGACGCCATCGATGTGGTGACGCCGGAAGACGATCATTTTGAGCCGGTGATGAAAGCCATCGCCGCCGGCAAGCACGTTTTCGTGGAAAAGCCGCTGGCTACCAGCCTTGCGGACTGCGACCGGATGATCGACGCGGCGCGGGCAGCGGGTCTGATCCTGATGCCGGGCCATCTGCTGCGTTTCGAGACCCGGTACGCGATGCTGAAGGACGAACTCGAGTCCGGACGCCTCGGGCGGATTGTGTCAATGCATGCCCGCCGCAACCGGACCAAAGCGCTGCTTCCGATGTATGGCCGCACGCACCCCGCCATGGAGAACTGTATACACGACATCGACCTCATGCTGTGGTACGCCGGGCAACCCGTGCGGAAAGTCCGTGGTTTCGGACGGCGGGCGACGCATGGCCAACACTCGGATACCTTCTTTGGCGTGATCGAGTTCGAGGGAGGCGTGCTGGGGGTGGTCGAGACGATCTGGATGATTCCAAAGGGCGCGGGCATCATGCTGAACGACGCGTTCCAACTGGTGGGCAGCGAAGGCATCGCCGATATGCATTTGCAGCCGCCGGCGCTCAGTTTCTGGTATGAGAGCGGCTACCAGGCGCCGGACCTGTTCTACGATCCGCGGGTGAGGGGCGGAGCGCGCGGGGCGCTACGCGACGAACTGGCCCACTTCTGCGAATGCGTGGCGGATAACAAACCGTCGGCCGTTCTGCTGGCCGAAGACGCCCGCCGGGCGGTGCAAGTGGCGCAGGCGCTGGTCGAATCCGACTACGCGGGGCGCGACGTTGAGATTACGGGGTGGCGCTAAGTGAGTCCGGTTCTGAAGACCCTGGCGGATCTGGTCCGCATGAACAGCATCAATCCCTCCTACGACCACGGCCGTCCGGAAGAGGAGATCGCGGGCTGGATCGCGCAGTTTTTCCATGGGCACGGCGTCGAGACGCGCCAGCAGGAGGCGCTGCCCGGCCGGCCGAATCTCATCGCGGTGCTGCCCGGCCGCAATCCTGCCCGCCGCCTGGTGTTTGAAGCGCACGTCGACACCGCGTCGATCAACGGCATGACCATTCCTCCGTTCGAGCCCGCCGTCGCCCACGGCAGAATGTACGGGCGCGGCTCCTGCGACACCAAGGGCGGACTCGCGGCGATGATGCACGCGCTGGTCTCGCTCCGGAAGGAGGGCAGGACGCCCCCCGCCGAGGTGTGGGTGGTCGCGGCCGCCGACGAAGAGTTCTCGTTTCGGGGCGTTTTGAAGCTCTGCGAAGGCTTGGTGGCGCACGGCGCGGTGGTGGCCGAGCCGACCGAGAACCGCCTGGTGATCGCGCACAAAGGCGTGCTGCGGTGGAAGATCCGCACGCGCGGCGTGGCGGCGCACAGCTCGAAACCGCACCTGGGAGTGAACGCCATCCAGCACATGGCGCACTTGCTGAAGGCCCTGGAGGATGACGCGGCGCATCTGGCCGGCAACGCCCATCCCCTGGTCGGTCCCGCGACCGTGAATGTGGGAGTGATTCGCGGCGGCGTCCAAGTGAACTTCGTGCCGGACGCCTGCGAGATCGAGGTGGACCGCCGGCTGATTCCCGGCGAACAGCCGGAAACCGTGCTGGCCCACTACCAAGCCCTCCTCGACGAAGTCATGCGCCAGCGCCCGGGGATGAAGGCGGAAATGGATCCGCCGATGCTGGTGGACCGGCCGCTGGAGACTTCTGCCGATTCCCCGCTGGCGCAGCTTGGCGCGGCTGTCCTGCGCGAGTTGGGGATGGCGGCCGAACCGGTGGGTGTGCCCTACGGCAGCGACGCCAGCAAGCTGTCGTACCACGGCGTGCCGAGCGTGTTGTTCGGGCCGGGCAGCATCGATCAGGCCCACGCCGCCGTCGAATGGGTCGATTGCGCCCAGGTGGAGCAGGCCGAGCAGTTTTACCGCGAGTTGATGTTGCGGTTCGAATGAGGTGAGTTTGCCGTGCAATCTTACAAAGATTTGTTTCCCCGAGCCCGGCAGGTGACCTACCTGGACACCGCTGCGGAGGGCTTACCGTTGCCCGCCGCGGAGGAAGCGCTGGCGGCTTACTATCGGGACAAAGCCTCCGGCAGTCCGGGCCGGCGGAACTTCTACGCCCGGGAGTACGAGTGCCGCGCTTCCGTCGCGGGGCTGCTGGGCTGCCCGGTGGACGATGTGGCGCTGGTGTCTAGCGCCACCGAAGCGCTGGCGATTCTGGCCAACTCGCTCGGCCTGCAACCGGGGGATGAGGTGGTGATCAACGACCTCGAGTTCCCTTCGAACGTGCTGCCGTGGCTGCGCCTGCGCGAAGCGGGCGTGGTGGTGCGCGTGGCGCGTTCGGCCGGCGGCCGCGTTGCGCTGGAGGACTTTGCCGCCGCCATCGGTCCGCGCACGCGCCTGGTCACCATCAGCCAGGTGAGCTATAAAACGGGCACGCATTTCCCGTACCTGGCGGCCCTGGGGGCGCTGGCGCACCAGGCCGGCGCGGTGTTTTGCGTCGACGCCACCCAGGCGCTCGGCCGCCTGCCCGTCGCGCTGGCCGGCGTCGATTACCTGGTGGCCAGCACGTACAAATGGATGCTGGGCGTGCACGGCCTCGGTGTGCTGTATTGCGCGCCGGAACTGCGCCAGCGGCTGATTCCGTCGTCCATCGGCTGGTATGCGGTGAACGATGTTTTTGGGGACCAGCGCTTCGAGCGCTTCACGTTGAAGGCGGACGCGGTGCGCTTTATGGGAGGGATGCCGAACTTCCCGGGGATCTATGCCCTGAAGACCGGGGTGGACTTTCTGCTGCAAGTAGGCGTGGAGAACATCGATCGCGGGCTGCGCCCGCTCGTCACGCGGTTGCGGCAGGGCCTGGCGGAGCGCGGCCTCCCGTTGCTGACGCCGCCGGACCCCGAACTCGCCTCCGGCATCGTCTCGGTGGCGGCGCCGAACGCCCGCGAGGTCGGATCTCTGCTGGATGAGCGCGGTATTCACACCTGGTACGGCGACGGAAGAGTGCGTGCCTCCGTGCACCTTTACAACGACGAAGAGGATATCGAGCGCTATCTGGCCGCGTTGCCGGAGGTACTCGCCCCGCAGGACGTGACGCATGGCTGACGGCCTGGCCGCCGGCCTCGCGATGGTTCTCGCCGGCGGTTTCTTCCAGGGCAGTTTTCTGGCGCCGAGCAAGTGGATCCGCGGCTGGGCGTGGGAAAACTACTGGCTGCTGTTTGCGCTATCGGCCTATCTGATCTGCCCGTGGGCGCTTGCCCTCCTCACCATTCCGGGCTTAGGGCAGGTCTATGCCGCCACCTCCGCCGGCGCCCTTGCCACCGCATTTCTGTTCGGAATCGCCTGGGGGATCGGGGCGATCACGTTCGGCTTGGGCGTCGATGCGCTGGGGCTATCGTTAGGATTCGCGGTGATCCTGGGCGTGTCGACCGTGGCGGGCGCCTTGATTCCGCTGGCGGTCCTGCCGTCCGCCACGTTCGGGACGGCCAAGGCGGCGCTCACGGCGGCGGCGTTGCTGCTGATGCTGGCGGGAGTCGGCGTGTGCTCGGCGGCGGGCCGCTGGAAGGAGGCGGGCGGCGCGCGTCCCTACCGGCGCGGCCTGCTGATTTGCGTGGCTTCCGGGTTCCTTTCCGCCTGCGGCAACCTGGGCTTCGCGCTCGGCGGCGAGGTGATCGACCAGGCGCGCCGGCTGGGCGTGGCCGAGCACCTGGCGACGAGCGCGCTGTGGACCCTGCTCACGCTCCCTCTGTTTCTGGCCAACAGCGGCTTTGCCGGCTGGCGGCTATGGCGCAACGGCACGGCGCGCCACTTCGGCGAGCCCCGCGCCGGGCGGCACGCGCTGCTGGCGCTGTCGATGGGCGTGATGTGGATGGCGGGCATGGGCCTGTACGGGGCCGGCGCGCGCACCATGGGGCCGCTGGGCCCTTCGCTCGGCTGGACATTACTGATGTCCAGCATGGTCCTGGTGGCGAACCTTTTCGGCTTTCTCACCGGCGAATGGACGGACGCGCCCGCGCGTTCACGGCGCCAGTTGTTCGCCGGACTCGGGGTGCTGGTGCTGGCCATCGTGCTGATGGGCTTTGCCCACGCCATGTAACCGCGCCGCCGTCGTGATAACCTTATCCGCTTGGGACCGGAGCGTCCAGCCTGATGGATGATGTGGAAGTTGCCTCCCGCGCGAACGCGGAAAAGCCCGGGGAAGTCGAGCGCGTTTACCAACTGCTCAAAAACTGGTTGATCGACTGCGTGCTCGAACCCGGTTCCTATCTGTCCGAGGTCGAGCTGGCGCGCCGCTGCCAGACCAGCCGCACGCCGGTGCGCGAGGCCTGCAATCGCCTCTCGCAGGAGCGCTGGATCGACCGCATCCGAAACAAGGGTTACCGGGTCCGGCCCGTCTCGGTGCGCGAGATTCTGGAGCTATACGAGTTCCGCCGGGTGCTCGAGTGTTTCGCCGCCGAGAAAGTCGCGCAAGTGGCGACGGCGCCAATGCTGGAGGAGTTGGCGGACATCATCGCGGTCGAAAATACGATGCGGGAGCCCGGGCCCGAGTTTCTGGCCGCCAACGAACGGTTCCATCTCCGGATGGCGGAGCTTTCCGGCAATCCCCTGATCCTCGCCCAGTTGAAGCTGACGCTGGAATACGTGCACCGCATTGACAAATACTCGCAGACGAAGTCGCTACAATGGCTGCCGCACGGTCAGATCCTGCGCGCCTTGGCCGCCCACGACGACGCCGCCAGCCGCGAAGCCATGGCGGTCCACATCGACCTGTCGCGGGACCGGATGCTGAAGCTGTTCGGAAGCTGATGCGGCAATCCGCCGCCGGGCGGGCGCGCCGCGCGCGCGGAGCATATAATCATGAGTTGCCCTCCGGTATGCAGACCCGCGAAAAAGCCCAACTGATGAGCGCCTCCGAGATCGACCGCACCCTGGTGCGGCTGGCGCACGAGATCCTGGAAAAGAGCGAAGACCTGGACAAGCTGGCGTTCATCGGCATCCGGCGGCGCGGCGTGCCGCTGGCGCAGCGGCTGGCGCGCAAGATCGAATCCCTGGAGAAACGCGCGGTGCCGGTCGGCGTGCTGGACATCAGCTTCTACCGCGATGATCTCTCGACCGTGGACGTCAAACCCGTCGTCAGCGCCACCGACATCTCCTTTCCCGTGCAGGGGAAGGACATTATTCTGGTGGACGACGTGCTTTACACCGGCCGCACGGTCCGCGCGGCGCTGGATGCGCTATTCGATCAGGGCCGGCCGGCCCGGGTGCAATTGCTGGTGCTGATCGACCGCGGGCGCCGCGAGCTGCCGATTGAAGCCCGTTTTGTCGGGCGCGTGGTGCAGACCTCCGCGCGGGAGATCATCGAAGTGAAATTGCAGGAGATCGACCAAACCGAAAAGGTTCTCCTGGTTGAGCGAACGGATGGGCAATAAACGCGGGCTGCTCGGGATCGCGGGTCTCGAGCGCGCCGACATCGAAGCGCTGCTCCGGCGGGCGAAGGATTTTCAGCAGCCGCCCGGAGAGACGGCCTCCCGCCGGCTGAACACGCTGGCCGGCAAGATGATCGTCAATCTTTTTTTCGAAGCGTCCACGCGGACGCGGGTCAGTTTTGAGATCGCCGCGAAACGGCTCGGCGCCGACGCGGTTTCCATCTCCGCGCAAGGATCGAGCGTCCAGAAAGGCGAAAGCTTGGTGGACACCTTGAACACGCTGGCGGCCATGCGGCCGAACGCTATCGTGATGCGGCATGCCGCCTCCGGCGCGCCGCATTTTCTCGCGCGCTATCTGCCGATCCCGATTATCAACGCGGGCGACGGCGCCCATGAACACCCCACGCAGGCGCTGCTGGACGCGCGGACCATCCTGGACAACCGGCCGGCCCTGGACGGGCTGCGGGTGGCCATCATCGGAGACATCGCCCACAGCCGCGTCGCGCGCTCCAACATTCACCTGCTCTCCAAGTTTGGCGTGGACATCGTGCTGTGCGGGCCGCCGCAGTTGCTGCCTCGCGAACTTGCGGACCTGGCGCCCGGCGTACGCCTGACCTATGACATGCGGGAGGCGATTCGCGGCGCGGACGTGATCATGATGCTGCGCGTCCAGTTGGAACGCCAGCACGAGGCGCCTTTCCCCGCCGGCGAGTATTTCCAGTTCTACGGATTGCGGCTGGAGCACATCGCGCTGGCCAAGCCCGAGGTGCTGGTGATGCATCCGGGACCGATCAACCGGGGGCGCGAACTCTCCTCCGAAGTGGCCGACAGCCAGCGGTCCGTGATTCTCAATCAGGTAGAGAATGGCGTTGCCGTGCGGATGGCGGTGCTGGAATGGATCATCGGTGACTGAGCTTCTCATCAGAAACGGACGCGTCATCGACCCGGCGTCCGGCTTGGACCAGATTGCGGACGTGGCGCTGGCGGGCGGGCGGGTCGCCGCCATCGGCCCGGGACTGGACCCGGAAGGCGGCGCGGTCCTGGACGCCGCCGGCTGCATCGTGGCGCCCGGCTTCATCGACATGCACGTGCATCTGCGCGAGCCCGGCTTTGAGCACGCCGAAACCATCGAGACGGGCGCGCGGGCCGCGGCCGCCGGCGGCTTCACCACCGTCTGCTGCATGCCGAACACCAAACCGGTCAACGACAGCGCCACCGTCACCAGCTACATCGTCGCCCGCGCGCAAGCCACGGCGGTGGTGAACGTCTATCCCATCGGCGCCATCACCAAAGGCAGCGCCGGGGAAGAACTGCCCGCCTACGGCTCGATGAAGAACGCGGGCATCGTGGCGCTCTCCGACGACGGCATGCCGGTGATGAACGCCCGCGTGATGCGCCGGGCCATGGAACGCGCCCACGCCCTCGGCTTGCCTGTGATCAACCACTGCGAAGATCTCCACCTCAGCGCGGGCGGAGACATGCACGAAGGGGCCATGTCCGCGCGGCTGGGTTTACGCGGCATCCCGGCGGTGGCCGAAGACGTGATGGTGGCCCGGGACATTCTGCTGGCGGAGTTGACCGGCGCCCGCTATCACGTCGCCCACCTGTCGACCCAGTACGCCGCCGCCATGGTGCGCCAGGCCAAACGGATGGGATTGCCGGTCACCTGCGAGGTGACGCCCCACCACTTTGTCCTGAATGATGGCTGCCTGGCGGGTTACGACAGCAATTACAAAATGAAGCCGCCTTTGCGCGGCGCGCCGCACGTGGACGCGATGGTGGAGGCCATCGCCGACGGCACCGTCGACGCCATCGCCACCGATCATGCCCCGCACCCGGGCAGCGAAAAGATGCAGGAATTTGAGCGCTGCCCGTTCGGCATCCTGGGGCTGGAGACGGCGGTGGGACTCGCGCTCGCCACGCTGGTGCATCCCGGGCGCATCGGACTCGCGCGGATGATCGAGCTGTTCACCACGGGTCCGGCGGGCATTCTGCACCTGGACCGCGGCTACCTGCGCGTGGGCGGGCCCGCGGACGTCACCGTCTTCGACACCGCGCGGGAATGGCGCTACGACGTCACTCGCTCCGCCTCAAAAAGCAGCAATTCCCCCTTCCACGGCTGGACGTTCCGCGGCGGCCCCGTCGCCACCGTGGTCGGCGGCCGCATCGTCTGGCAGCGGGAACCCGCAGGCGGCTGAGGCAAAACCGGGCGCCCCGCACGGCCTCCACCCGCGGCCTGCCGTCCCCCGCACGATCGGGGGCAGCAAGAATAGGTAGCAGGACGGCGCAAGATTTCGTTCCAGCAGGATGCCGGGAGGATTCCCCTGCTGCCAGCCGTGAGAACCATAAGCAAGCGCTCAGTGCGGGGAGGAGCAGTTGGGGACAAGACGGTATTACAGTGGAGGGATAGTCGCGCGTGCGTAATCTGCGTGTGTATAATTTGTTCAATTCGCCAGATGCATTCGGCCGAATTCGGCATGCACGAAGCGCAGCAATTTAGCGGGTTTTTCAAACAGGCCACCGGTTTCGATCCATACTGTTGGCAGTGGCGAATCGCTTCGCGGGGCTTGCCCAAGATCTTGTCCGTGCCAACAGGCCACGGTAAGACCGAGGGAGTAGTGCTTGCCTGGGCATGGCGAAGGATTGCCCAACAGGCCGAGCCGTTTCATTTGATCTACTGCTTGCCGATGCGCAGCCTCGTCCGTCAGACGGTCGAGCGGCTGCGGAAGTGCTTTGAAAGACTCAAAGCGGCCGGGTATCCAGAAATCGGCGTTTACCAATTGATGGGTGGTGCAATCGATGAGGAGTGGGCGGGAAGGCCGGATCAGCCGTGGGTATTGGTCGGCACGCAAGATCAACTTCTATCTCGAGCGCTCAACCGCGGTTATTCGATGAGTCGTTTCGAATGGCCTGTCCACTTTGGTTTGCTGAATCAGGATTGCCGCTGGATTATCGACGAGGTGCAGTTGATGGGGCCCGGTCTATGGACGACGGCCCAGCTTGACTGGATGCGACGGAAGCGCTTCACGTCCCTCAAGCCCTGCCTGACCACGTGGATGAGCGCGACCATGGGGGCGTCCTTCTTAGCCACTTCGGATCGTAAAAAAGATGGATGCCACAACGCAGCCGCACCCGATCTGAGCTTTAATGATCCGGCACTTGATGCCAGGCGAAATGCGACTCGCCCGATCCAATGGGCCCAGACAAACGATCCCAACGCAATTGCGGGGTTGGTCTGCTGTAAGCATCAAGACGGAACCCTTTCCTTGGTCGTGTGCAATACGGTAGAAACCGCGTGCGAGGTTTTTCAGGGAATCCCGGACGCCAAGCCAAAGATCTTGCTGACTTCCCGCTTTCGCCGCCAAGATCGTGAAGCAAACGAAGCACGCGTGCTCGAATTCGAAGAGAAACGTAGGGGAAATGCGGGGCCGATCCCCGATCACCCAGGCCTCATCTGTGTCAGCACCCAAGTGGTGGAGGCTGGCCTCGATATCTCCGCGCACCACTTGTGGTCCGAACTGGCGCCCTGGCCCTCGATCATTCAGCGACTGGGCCGCCTTAATCGCGACGGGCGCGACAAAGAGGCTAAGGCGTGGTTCTGGGAGACGCATCGTGCTGGCGGGAAAGGGAAGAAGAAGGAAGAGAGGATCGGACCTTATGACGCTTCCGACATCGGCGCGGCGAAGAATTTTCTCGATGCATTGATCCCCCTCTCCAGCAAGCCCTTTACTGAGGCGCTCAAAGAGCTAGAGAAGACGCATGGCGATGATCCCCTTGAGCCGAAACCTGAACCCATGCCGCGGGCGCTCGATGTGCACGGACTGTTCGCCACCGAGCGCGATGTGCACGGTGGCTTCACCGACATCAGCGCTTTTGTCCGTTCGACAGATCCGGATTCGGATCTGACATTGTTCTGGCGAGATTGGCACGGCAAGGATAGCGCGCCGCCTAAAGGCGAAGATCTTGACGGGCCAGCTCTGGATCTTGACCAGGAGGGTTGCTCGGTGCCCGCATTCCGCCTCCAGGAGTTCCTGAAGTCGCAAAAGGCGGCCGCTTGGACATGGAACGACGACGCCGAGCAGTGGGACCGGCTCGACCGCAGTGAAGTACGTCCCGGAATGGTCGTCATGCTGCATCGCGAAACCGGAGGCTACGACTCGACCGTTGGTTGGACTGGTGATCCGAAGCATCGGCTCGCGGTCACCCCGCGCGCTGGACTCGGCCGCGCTCTGCGGGATGATGCCCGCACGGAGATCGGCTCCTGGGTCAAGTTGGATGTTCACCTGGCTGACGCCCGAAACAGTGCGGAAGAGATTTGTCGTAGGGTGAAACTCGATGACCCGTACCGGACTGCGGTGATTGAGGCTGCCGCGCTGCACGATATCGGGAAGACGCATCCCCAATGGCAGAGCGCTTTGCCATCTGCTGTCGGGTTGGCAGGTGGTCCATGGGCAAAGTGCCCGCACGTTCTTGCTGTTGACTTGTCGCAAGCGAATGTTGGCATCGGCGATGCCGTTCACGCCCTACGGCCGGACTGTCTGGAACTGCCCTCCGAGTCCCGCCGGCGCGGCCGCGATGATGTCATCCGGCTGCGTTGGGCAGTGAGTGCCAAGCTCAATCGAAACGAGTTGGAAGCACTGAGGGCAAAGCCGGGTGTTCGCTGGGCCGGTCACGTGGCCTTCCGTCCTGGCCTGCGGCACGAAGCCGCCTCGGCCCTTGCCATGTGGCGCAGGTATCGCGAAGGGTCAGGGCCGTATCCCGCGCTTGCCGTGTATCTGGCGGCGGCGCATCACGGCAAAGTGCGGACGGTTCTTCGCAGCCTTACGGACACCGGTGATGACGTCTTTGGCGTGCCTCGCGATCCTGGCGCCATCAACGTGGATGGGTCGGCGTGGTTTATGGATTTCAGCGTCGCCAAAGACGGCGCAGAGGGGTACTGGGAAAGTGACGGCTTCGTGCTGACTGGCGCCGGCTGGACGGGGCTCGTTTCGGATCTGCTCGGCCCATGGCGAGCCGATGATGCCTCCCACTCTGCCGTCGTCCCAGACGGCGAGCCCAAGCGGCTTGGGCCTTTTGCCCTCGCCTATCTGGAAGCGCTGGTGCGCGCCGCCGACTGGCGCGCGAGCGGCAACCCTTCGCAAAGTGTTAAGCCCGAGGAGATAGCCTGTGAGCACAAGCCCGCGTAAGCTCCCTGCGATTCCAATTCCGGGTGTACGGCCAGACAGCCTGGGCAACTATCTGGCGTCTCTGGGCTTGTTGCGGGTACTCGCCCGGACGTGGCCGGAAGTTCGGATCGCCTGGAAGGAAGAAGTGCTGCACGTCGTGGCGGGGCCTGACAGTCTCGACGCAGTCCTCGACGAACTGGTGAATGTCGCGACCAAAAATACGTGGACGCCGTACGAGCGTGGCTGGGTCAAAAAACAAAAGGAAAGTACGAAGCGCAAGTCGGGCGCTCCCCTCGCGGAATGGCAGGCTCAGGCCTCAGAGGAACATCTTGAATTGTTTGCCGCCCATGTCGTCCCCCGCGGCCGCGTGCACTTTAATCCCTTGCTAGGAAGCGGAGGCAACGCAGGCAAGAGAGCCTTTTCGGACGGATGGAAGAAAGCCGTCGATGAACTAAAGAAAGAATCGGCCAAGGCATCAGGGCAGGCACGCAAAGAGCTTGAGTCGCTCTTGATGGGCGAACCGGTGACCTGGCTACTCGAGAAACTGAATGCTGCATCGTGGTTCAGCGATGCGAACAAGCTTTATAACAGCGGCCAGAACCCGTATCGCGAGGGTCTCATCTCCCCCTGGGCCATGGCGTTGGCATGCGAGGGGCTTCCCTTTTTCGCGGGGGCTGCGTCGAGACGGCTGGGATCGCGGGCGCGCGCCGTCGGGGCCTTCCCTTTCGTTACTCAAGCAGCTGCGCCAAGCACCGCCGGAGAGGCAGGACGCGATACCGCTGAGGTTTGGGCGCCTATTTGGGACCGGCCGATGACCCTGCCGGAAGTCCACGCTCTGTTTGCCCGCGGTCGTGCAGAAGTTCGTGGCCGCGGCGCGGTCACTCCAGCCGCGTTCGCGACTGCGATCATGGAGCGCGGCGTGGATGCTGGGATAACCGGTTTCTTGCGCGTTTCGTTAGGCCGCACGACAAGCGCCAAAACTTTTGAGCCACGTTATGAGGGGCGTATTGCCTTGCCCTCGGCTGAAGTCATGAAGCACGCAACCGAATCGGCGACGCCTCTGGCAAGTGCCCTTGAACGAATTCTCGGGCTCGTTGATCGATTGCCCCGCGATGAGAAGAAGGGCAAACGTTGGAGATTCGCTGGGCTCCGGGGTCCGATCGAGCGCGCCATGATTCAGTTGGCGGCTTCTCCGTCGGATCCGGCGGTAGCGTGCAGCTTACTGGACGCCATCGTGGCTGCCTTGGACAAAGTGGATCGCAATCAAGGCTATCGCGCGAAGCAGGTTTCGTGGAAGCCGCTGCCGATTGCGTGGCTCCCGGCACTGTTCGGCGATCAAGCCCCACCCCTCGAAGCGCGTTTGGCTCTCGCCGCGGTGGCTGGTTTTCCAGCCTCCCGGCCGTTCGCACTCTATCGTTTCGGCGTCGAATGGCAATATGGCGGTTATGTCCACCCGAAACAAGCCCCCTTGGGTTGGGTTTGGGGCCCGGGAGAACTCCCGCGTGTCCTCAGCGATGTACTAACGCGCCGAGTGCTCGATTGGGAGAAGGCATCGAAGGACGGATCCTGGCGCGAGTGGCCTGCCTGTCCCATTCTGCCGGCCGCTTATGAGTATGTGGACGGTTGGCTCGCTGGTGAAGCGGATGAGCAGTTATTAGAATGCTGGCTTTCGCGGCTTGCCCTCTTTGACTGGCGTTCGGTGCCTGCCTCCGTCAGCACAAAGCTTGCCGGTCAGGAAAGCAGCAAGGCTACGATCAGTGGCGCTCTGGCGCTGGCAGGACTCTTCCAGCCCTTGTTCGACCTCAATCCCGTTTGCCGACCCGGATCCACATACAACCCGCTCGATCCAGAGAGCGGAGCGCGTACACCAGCGGCCGCACGAAGGCTAATCGCACTCATTCGAACGGGACAAGCTGATGCCGCGGTGGCATTTGCCCGCAGCCGGTATGCGATGGCAAAAACGTGGCTGGCCACGACTGAGGCCCCCTGGTTTATCGAAGATCCGGAGCGCTTGCTGGCGTCGCTTCTGTTTGCGATTCCTCTGCGCGAGCGAGGATCACTCATCCAACGCTGGCTTCGGCCGCAGACAGAAGAAAGAGAGCTTGCCTATGCCTGAAAACATCAGCCCAGAGGATGTGTTGAAGAGGAAAGAGCCGCTCGCGCTCTTCGCTTTCTTTGAACCCATTGGCGGTCTCGACCGCTTCCAGCCAGCCGGATTCCCGGAGGTGGGACACGTCATCTACAAGGCGCCCCGTAGCAGCGGCGCAGTCGAAAACGTATGTATCGTGGATAGTGCCGCCAGCATGGCGAACCATTTGGAGGCGATCTGCATGCGGGGGGCTCACGACTACGAGCTCGTCGATGATCTCCAGGGCATGCCCTACCTGCGATGCGTCACAGGCGACCTTGAGGAAGGTAAGCTTCCTTCCCACAAGCGGGAAGTGGTCGTGACCAGCTTGACCGAAGGGCACCGGATCGCCTCGACGTATTTCTTGGCAGGAAGAACTGTAGACAGTGAGGGCCTTCAGGCGGAAGCCCCGGACTCTGGTAAGGGCAAGAAGGGTAAGTCCAAGGCCAACGCGCCTGGGAAGTTCGAGGAGACGTTGATCCGCGAGTTCGGAATCGTATTGCCCGGCAGCCCGCGAGCCCATCCTCCGGCCGACAAATGGTGGAACGTTTTCAGGACGATTTTCCGTTATGACCCGAATGCCCTGGTCCACGGTGTGTTGTTCCCGCAATGGCAGATCAAAATTCCTCGGGTTCTGACAGCCCACCTGGAAGCGTTCGGAGCCTCGCGCGTGGATCGGTCGGGGGTGAAGTTCGACCGGCTCGGGAGGACTACTTCCGGCCAGCCGATCTTCGCTGTCGACGATGCAACGGCGCGCGAGATTCGCGCCACGTTCATCCTTGACATAGCGCTAGTGCACTCTTTCGGCCGAAAGAATGGCAACGACACCGTTGGCCTTGGTGATGAGCAGAAGAAGTTTTTGGTTGCTCTTGCGCTCTGGAAGATGCAGCGGTTGCTCGATGTGCCTTTCCGCTTCCGCTCTGGTTGCCACCTCAAATGCGCCAAGCTTATGGATGACAAAGGCCAGGAAGTCACGATTGACGTGAACATGCAGGACGCGATCAGCACGGCGGGATTCCAAAGGCCCGAAGTCACGGACATTTTCTGGCCGAGGGAAGAACTGTACCGCGCTGGCGAGGAGGAAGAAAACAAGGAGAAGAAAACTGAAGACGAGACAGACGGCGCGGAGGACGAAGAAGAAAGCGAGTAGCCATGCGGATCGTGCTGAAGCAAACCTTTCCGCTTGGGCGCTTTCACGCCACTCCCTGGCGCGTCAACCCGTTTGATGACCCACACGGCGAGTGGCCGCCGAGCCCCTGGCGCTTGGTTCGCGGAGTTGTGGCTCGCTGGTACCAATGGTGGCGCGAGGATGCTGACGCTGCGGGTCAGTCGCCTGATGCCTTGATCCAGGCGCTTTGCACGAGTTCGTACGGGTTTCACCTTCCGGTCCTCGCACAGCGTGGGGCTCCGTTGCGCCAGTATTTTCCGGTGGAGTTCGGATGGAATCCCAAGGAAAAGAAGAAGGCGGCCGTCCGGTCTTACAGCACAAGCCTCGCTCAGGATAATTACGTTTGCATACCAGCGGACGATGACGGAGCGATCTGGTGGTTCCTGGAGGGTGACCACTGGAACGAGGACCTAGCCGAAGCGCTAAACGAATGTCTCAAGCGAATGACCTACTTCGGCCGCGCCGAGGCGTTCATGCGGGTTGCTGTTGAGATGAATCCCACCAATGCCCCTGCACCAAATTGCACGTTGATGGAGCGGCGGATCCCTGGAGCAGCACCTGTGCTTGTGCCGAAATCGTCCGCCACACGCAAAGACATCGAGCGGGTAACCGACGATCCGGACGCTATAAAGCGTTCTGTACCTCCAGGAGCGCGATTCTTGTACGCTAAGCGACCCGCACGTCCGGCAGCGAGACCGACCGGAGCGCTGCGGAGGACCGATCGTGAAACAAACCTCATCCAGTTCGCCATCGGCTGGAATGTGCCGCCGGAAGCTCGGGCCATCGTCCGGCTGACGGCAAAGTTTCGTGGCGCCGCGTTGAAAGAGCTGCTTCGAATTCTGACCGGCGACCCTCAGATTACTTGGAGCAGAGCACCGCGCGAGATTCGCGCTGAGGCCGCCGCTATGGCCGGCAAGGATCCTGACGGCAAGCCATTGAAAGGCCACAGGCATACGGAGTATTTGGTTTGGTGCGAGGATGGTGAACCAGTGCGGCTACTGGCTTGGCGGGATGGGCGCCCATTTCATGAGAAGGAACAGGAAGCTTTGCTGCGGGCGGCGGGCCGGCAATTCTCGTGGGCCGCATCCGGCGACCGGGCCAATGTTTGGAAAGTACGCCTTGTACCCTTGGATCGGGCCGTACCTTTTCCTCCTGGTTTCGACGGCGCTACAGCGGCCGTATGGGAATCGGTCACTCCGTACGTGCCTCCTCGCCACCACCTGAGGAGAGGAAAGCCTCGCCTTCGCGAGTCGTTGCAGCATCAGGTCCGGCGCGAGCTGTCTTTACGTGGCCTCGGTGAGGCGGAACTGGCGGCTGTGGAACAAATGGGCGACCCGGAATGGGTAGCTGTTCACTTGCCTCGGAAGGAGCGAAGCAGAGTGGCCTTCATCGGCGACAGGCGTGGCTATGGGCTTCGCCTTCGGTTTCCGTCACCAGTTGCGGGGCCGATCCGTCTCGGCCATTCGAGCAGCTTTGGACTGGGTCTTTTTCGTCCAACTCTTTGACCGGATCCAATCGAAGCAATTCATTGGGCTGGTGGCGCATCCTCGAAATAACCTTCTGACCGTCGTGCTGAGGCATCTGGCGTGTGCTCCAGCGCACGGCGTATGCTCATCAACATCGTCCCGAATTATACACGAGTATGAAATGGGGTGCGACTACTTTCCGCATTTTTGAAAGTGTGATTGCGCGCTTATTGGCAAGGAAACGCTGCCGTCCCCGCCAAACGAGAGGATATTTTAGCCGCCTCTTACGCCCTCCGCCGGCTCGGGCGAGTAGCGGGCGGGTCTTCGCCGCGCCGACCCGGAGCGGGCACATGGAGAAGTCAACACTGAAAAAGCAGCACGCGCGTGCCGCATGGCTGCCGTTCCCCCATTCAGGATGTATGACCTGCGCCACATCTGTCTGACTCGCTGGGCTGCCCATATGGATCCGTACACGCTTGCCTACCTCGCTGGACACAGCGATTTTTCAACCACGCGCCGCTACGTTCATCCGCAAGCCGACACCGTGCGCGCCGCTCTCGAACGGGTACGGACGCTAGCCCAACTTCGTCACGAGAGCGCCCATAGGGCGGCTAAGTCGTTCAGAATCAGTTCAGGCTATCGCCGAGTCTGCACTACATTGGCGATTGAGTTCGAAGTGCTTGGGGAGGTTGAGTCCGAGTTGGCGGAGGAGTTCCTTCTGTTCGGCTGAAGGTTCAGTGATGCGCCGCAGGCGGATCTCGCGTCCGTCGGTGGTGGGCAAAACGATATCGGCGCTTTGCAACGTGGACAGCAGTGCGAGCGCCTTCATCGGCGACAGGGGCTGCGTGCCGAGGACGCCGCTGGCTGACGGTTGTGGAATGGCCGGCGCCCGGCGCTTGAGCAGGTGCTTGAGGGTCACCCACAGCGCATAGCCGAGAAAGGCGACCATCACGCGAGCCTTCACGCGCGGCTCCTTCTGGTGAAACAGCGGCCGGATCGAGAGTTCGCTCTTCAGCGCCCGAAACGGTGTGCGCACCGTTTCGACCAACGACCAGTAGGTATGGTCTTTGCCGTCCTTGCTGCGCGTGTGCCGCCGCAAAAACATCCTGGCCCGATTTTGTCATCAGCCGCCAAAAGCCTCAAGAGGGCAGGTCTGCACTACATCGCGCTTTGCGGCTCCGCCGCTTGAAGAAACGGCAACCTACAGCCCCAAGAAGGCTCAAAATGGCCCAAAATGCACACGCCGTGACGAACTTGGGCTAGCGTGGAGGGAGGGCTGACAGCCGGTGATCTTTCAGGAGCCGGAAGGAACCAGCGGCTCAATCCGCCGAATTAATTGGGGTAGATCCGCCGTCACCATCTTCCAGACTTCATCAAGGTCCACGCCTTCATAGAAGTGAATCAGTTTGTCGCGCGTTCCGGCGATCAGTTTCCACGGTACTTCCGGATGAGCCCCACGGAACTCGGGAGACAGCCGCTTCACGGCTTCGCCGATGATCAGGAGCTGATGCAAGACCGCGGACTGGGTCTTCAAGTCGGCGAGAAACTCGTCCTTGTCCGTTTGGCCTGTGAACTCGATGGCCAAACGGGCAGCTTTCAGGATGTCCAGAAGGTTGCCTTCATCGCGCGACAAAGTAGGGCTCCGCGCTCTCCAAAATGGCCTTGCGCCGGATCCAGTTGGAGCTGCGCTCAATCGCCCGGCGAGAGACGAGGTCCACCTTTCGGCCGAGGATGCCGGAGAGATCTTCTTCCATCGCCACGTGATCCAGAAGACTCCAGTCGGCGTCCGAAGCGAAGCTCACAAGCAGGTCCAGGTCGCTGTCAGGCCGGAAGTCCGCGCGCAAGGCTGAGCCAAACAGCCGCAGTTCCGAGATCTTCCAGCGGCGGCAGAAGTCCGCCAGGCGCTCGTTCGGGATTGGAATCTCTATTCCGCTCATGGCGTCCCCGCCCTACCGGCATCATACCAAGGCGATCGTCCCGGCATGGGAGGCACAGGGTGGGCACGAATCTGGTCACCCCAGCAAAAACGCCGATCGCGGAGACAACCTCCGGATCGGCGTATCGTTATGAGTGCTTGTGAGGTAAATGGTCGGGGCGAGTGGATTCGAACCACCGACCTCCTGGTCCCGAACCAGGCGCTCTAGCCAGGCTGAGCCACGCCCCGAACTCTTCCAAAGTATATCACGGCCTAAGCGGCGGGCTTCAACACGGTGCAGACGCTGGCGCAGAGCGGGCCGCCGATGTTGAACGTCGCCGCGGCGCGCGCGCCGGGAACCTGCAACTCGGCGGGGACCTTGCCGAGCAACTGCTGCGCCGCCCAGCCGATCATCGCGACGCCGGTCGCACCGATCGGATGGCCTTTGGCCACCAGACCGCCCGAGGTGTTGATGCCGCATTCGGCTTGCGGCGCGGCTTTGCCTTCCACCCAATAGCGCGCGCCGCGCCCAGGTTCGGCTTTGCCGATCACTTCCGTGCCGATGGCGCCCATCACGGTGAAGCAATCGTGGATTTCGGCCACGTTGACGTCGGCCGGGCCGAGTCCGGCGCGGTCATAGGCGGTCCGCATGGCGCGGTAGGCGCCCGCCGGGCGCAGGACGTCGCGGCCCGCCTTCCGCAGCGGGTCGACCGCCTGGCCAAAACCGGCCAGTTCCACACAGTCCTGTCTTGCCACTCCCAGCCGCTGGAGCCCCTCTTCCGTCGCCAGGATCAGGGCCGCGTAGCCGTCGGTGATCTGCGAGCAGTCATAGGTCTTCAAGGGCAGTCCCTCGAACACGTACCGGTTAATGCCTTCGATCCGCAGCGCGTCGTCGACGGTAATTTGCGCCTTCCGCATTTGGGCGCAGGGATTGTGCCTGGCATTGGCATACTCCTGGACGGCGATGTGCGCCAGGTCGCGTTCCGTGGCGCCATATTCGGCCAGATATGCCTGCATCACCTCGGCAAACAGGTGCGGAAATACGAAAACTTTCCCGGCGCGTTCCTCAGGATGGGAAAAATACCCCAAGACTTTGCCGATCCATTTCCCGTCCGCCTTCCCTTCGGCATCGCGCATCTTTTCATAGCCGATCGCGATGCCAGTATCGGCCAGACCGGCCAACATGCGGTGGACAATGCTCAGCACCGCCTGGCCGCCGGAGGCGCAGGCGTTCTCAACGGCCTCCATCGGCTTGCCGGCCAGGCCCGGCGTTTCGGCCAGCAGGCCAGCCAGCAGACCCTGTTCGTTCAACGTGAAGTTGCAGGCCGCGCCCACGCTGGCGCAGTCCAACTCCGCCGCCGGGACGTTGATTTCGCCGCAGCAGCCCGCGACCGCGCGCCGGACAATCTCCGGCACGGTCACATCCAGCAGTTTGCCGAAAGGGGACTGGTGATAGGCGGCAATAAAGATTCGTTTCATGCAAAGCCTCTTGCCGCTATCGTGACAGGCCGGCGAGCGGCGGCGCAACGCGGCGGATGAGGACGGGACGGTTGCCGCGGGACGCGGGCCACCGCCGCGGCCCGGGGGAGAGGGGGACTGAAGTCCCCATGCACGCTGAAGCGTGCGCCACGAGGGAGCACAACAGGTGGCGCACGCTTCAGCGCGGAACCGGACTCCGCATCGCGCGCCCGGTAGGCCCGCGCCTGTCTACAGCCAGTACCGCCACTGGTCCGCTCCCAGGATGTACGCCGTCAGCAGCGCATTCGTCACCGCGTGGGCCACGATGCAGTCCGCCAGGTTCCGGGTGCGGATCATCCACCAGTTGTAGAGCAAGCCCGCCGCCAGGCCGACGTCCCAGTAGGGTCCGTGTTCGGAGGCAAACAGGATGCTGCCGATCCAGAACGACGACACGGTGTAAGCGCCCAGCGGCGCCCGGCGGAAGTCATCTGGATCGATCAGCCAGCGCGGCAGCCACCCGCGCCAGAAGAGCTCTTCCACCATCGGGACTAGCGCAAAGCACCCGAGCGACCGGAAAACGAGAAACACGAGATTCGTCTTGAGTTCCGCCGGCGCATCCATCCGGATCTTTCCGGTGACGGCGTTCTGGAAGATCCAGTGCTCGCGGTAGTGGGGCCACAGCAGGTCCGGGCCGATCCAGATCACAAACACTGCGGCGCCGAGGAGAATGCTGGCCAGTGGGCGGGAGGCGCGCCAGCTCACCAACTTGCGCGAGAACCAACCCAGGATCGCGGCCACGGCCACAAAACGCAGCGGGTAGGCGATCTCCGGACCGAACGGCAAGTATTTTTCTACGGCCAGGAAACACAGGAACGCCACAAACGGTGCAACATAGGGCACGGCGGGGTGTTTCCACACGGCTGCTACCGGGCCCCCTTGATTTCGCTCAGAAGCGCGCCGCCCACGGAAATCCGAGTCAGTCCCAATATTTCTCTCCTCTGGCCAGATTTGCTTTTACGACTTCCTTGTTCAGTTCCACGCCGAGGCCCGGCTGGTCGGGAACGGCGAGATAGCCGTCCCGCACCAGCGGACCATCGCGCACGATGACGTCGTCCAGCCAGTTGCCGTGGCCGGCGGCGACTTCGCAAGCCAGGAAATCACGGACCGCCGCCGCCCAGTGGGCCGTGGCCAGCAAAGCGACTGGCGTGCCCGTGCTCACCGCCGCCACCGGCAGGTAGTACAAGTCCGCCAGGTCGGCGATTTTCTTTGCTTCCAGCAAACCTCCGGCGTTGCGCACATCGGTTTGCACAACGTCGCAGCCGCGCTGGACGATCAACTCCCGAAAGCTCTGCCGCCGGCCGAGGGATTCGCCCGCTGCAATCGGCACGCTGGCGGCGCGGCATAACTCGACCCAACCCGGATGGAAGCCCGGCGGCAGCGGATCGCGCAGAAACAGAGGATTCGCCGGGAGAGCGGCCTCGGCAAGCTGGAGCGCGGAGCGCAGCCCGAACCCGCCTTCGCCGTGCACGATCAGGTCGTAGTCCTGTCCCAGCGCGTCGCGGCAGTTCTCCAGCGCTTTGCGGAGGTCACGCACCTCGCGCGAGGTCAGCGCGCGGCTGGCGGCGTCGCGCGTCCGATCGACGTGAAAAGGGACGCGCGGCACGCCGAGCTGGCAGGCGGTCCAACCTTGGGGGCTCGACTTGATCCGGTCCGCCCACTCCCGGCAGCTTGCCCGGTCCAGCGGATTGTTCGGAGCGTCCTCGGGAAAAACACGGATGCGGTCGCGCAACCGGCCGCCGAGCAGCGAGGCCACCGGCGCTCCCAGCAGTTTCCCCACGGCGTCCCACAGGGCCATCTCGATGCCGCTCGCCGCCTGGACAAAGGCGGTCGACCCGCCGCCCGCGCGCCCGCCCAACCGCACCATCAGCGCTTCGATCTCGACGGGGTCCTGACCGATCAGGGCGCCTCTCAGTTCGTGGATCGCCTCGATCACCCCCACCGCGGGGCTGCCGTACGCCTCGCCGATGCCGGAGACGCCCGCGTCGGTCACAACCCGGACGAGCACGTAGGATCGCGGCCCCTGGAGCACCATGGTGCGCAGCGCGGCAATGCGCGCCCGGCCTTTCGCCGCCGCCGCACGCGCCGGATAACCGGTTGCAATCGTGCCTGTTATGGCCTGAAACAGCCGGCGCCGGCTCCACATCGAGAAATCTTCCGCAAAGATTCCTTATTGTACTGGACTGCCGGACGCGCCCGGGAGGCTCTTGCGCGCCGCTGGTATGCTGCGGGTGGAGAACCGTGAGCTACGAATCGGCCGTCACGATCGTACTGTCCGTCCTGTCCGTCGCCATCATGATTCTGAGCGTTGTCATCGCGCTGGCCGCGGCGTGGGGATTTCGGCGCATCAAACGCGACGCGGGAGAGACCGCCGCCCGGATGGCGCGCGAAATGCTCTGCGCCTATGTCGGTTCGCCGGAGTGGATTCAACACGTCGAAAAGGAGATCCGCCGCAGCGTCGAGCAGGAGGCCGACCGCCTGTTTGAAGATTTGGCCACCGTGGCGGCGTACTCGGAGCCCCCGCGGTGCTCCGGAAGCGAAGTCGCCAGACCGTATCCGGAGGAGGAAGATCAACCCGATGCCGCACGCTAGCCGGACCGCCACTCCGGAACGCGCGGACCCGGACTGCGCCGCCGCCAGCCGCCTGATCGCCCGCGCGCAGCGCACCATCCCGGTGGACATCACCGCGCTGGCTGAGTCGCTGGGCGTGGCGGTTTGGGAATCGCCCTTCCTGCCACCCTCGATCTCCGGCAAGCTCTTCCGCGACCCACGCCACGGCGGCGCGTCGGGCTACAGCATCCTCATCAACTCCCGCGAGTCGTACACGCGCAAACGTTTCACCGTCGCGCACGAGGTGGCGCACTTCCTATTGCACCGCAAGCGCCTGGGGGAAGGCGTGGCGGAAGACGCCTGGTATCGGAGCGGCTTTGCCGTTTCCGAAGAACGCGAAGCGAACCGGTTCGCGGCGGACCTGCTGATTCCCCCCGCGCAACTGGCCCGCTGGACCCGCTGCGGCGTCACCGATCCCGACGAACTGGCGCGCTGTTTCGAAGTCTCCAGCCGGGCGATGCGCATTCAGTTAGGGCGACTCCGGCGGGACCAGGAAGAGTGAGAATTCGCCCCTCCCGGCGCCGCGATGGCTCCCGCTGGCTACGCGGGCGCCAGCGCCCGCACGGCTTCTTCCACCCGCCGCGCCAGCGCCGCGTAGTCATCACCCTCCAGATGGAGAGGGGGGCCAAAGATCACCCGCGCCCTTCCGGGGACAGCCATTTTCCAGTCGCGGTGCAAAATGCGCTCAAACCCGGCCAGCCGGACCGGCACGACGGGAACCCGCAGGCGAGCAGCCATCATCCCCACGCCCGGGAAGAAGGGGTGGATTTCGCCCGCTACGGTGCGGCGGCCCTCCGGGAAGATCAGAATGGACGTGCCTTCGCTGACGAGTTCGCCGGCGTAGCGCAATGCCGCCCGCGCGCCGGCTTCCCGCTGGGGGAAGGGGAAGCCATTGAAGAACAGACACGCCAGGACGTACTGGAGTGAGGTAGACCACCGGTCCCATAGGGATCGTCCGCTGGGAAAGAAGTGCGCCCGGAAAAACTCCTTCGACATCGCCGGGGCGACGTGGTAGCGGAACCGCGCGGGCAGCGCCAGGAAGATGCCCGGCGTGTCGAGGTGGCTCTGATGGTTGGCCGCAAAGATCACCGGCCCGGGCACGCCGCGTAAGTGTTCGAGTCCTTCGGCCCGCACCCACGCGAACAGGCGCGCCACGGGCAGAATCCAGGTAGGCAGACTGAGCCGCCGCAGCCACCAAGCCCAGCGCGAACGGTTCCACCGCGGAAACTCGAAGGCTTCCGCTGGGGCCACTCCTCCCGCAGGAGGCTGAGCGGCCAGTTGCTCGATTTGCCGCACCGTCTGCGCGCCAGTAAACGAGGCTTCGTCAACCGGGCAGGCGAGACGCTCTTCCAGTTCCATGAGCAGCTCCACCCGTTCCAGAGAACTGAGGCCCAGGTCGTCCAGCCGTGTGTCCGGCTCCAGGTCGCGGCCGCCGGCGTACTTGGCGAGAATTTCCTGAACGGCTCCGCCCGCGGGCGGCGCCGCCGGCGCGCACGGCTCCCCGGAGGCGACCCACTGGCGGATCTCGGTCCGCTTCAGCTTGCCGGCGCCTTCCGTGCGCGGCAAGGCATCCCCGGGCCAAAGCGAGAAGCCGCGGATTTTCTGGTGCTCTTCCAGGCGTTGGTTCGCTGCGGCCACCACGGCGGCGGCGTCGCATCCCGCCTCGAGCGCCAGCACCGCGTGTACCCGCTCGCGCCCCTCCTCGAGGCGGGCCACCACGGCGCAGTCGCGCACGCCGGCGCAGCTCCGCAAAACCTGTTCGACGTCCTCGGGAAAAACATTCAGGCCCTCCGGGGTCACAATCATTTCTTTCTTGCGCCCGCGGATGTAGAGGCGGCCCTCGGCGTCGAGCTCGCCCACGTCGCCGGTATAAAACCAGCCGTCCCGGAAGGCCGCCGCCGTGTCCGCCGCGCGGCCGAAGTAGCCTTCGGTGACGTTGTCGCCCCGCACCAGGATCTCTCCGTCCTCGGCGATTTTCACTTCCACGCCGGCGATGGGTTTGCCCACGGCGCCCCGGCGGGTATGGAACGGGTGGTTTACGGTCACCACCGGCGCGGTCTCGGTGAGTCCGTACCCTTGAATGACGACGAAACCCAGATGCGACCAGAACTCCTCGAGCTCGGCGGGAAGCGGGGCGGCGCCCACGATAAAAGCCCAGAACTTGAAGCCGAACAGCGCATGCACGCGGCGGTAGCGCCACCAGCGGTAAGCCCAGTGGGTCTGGCCCGGCGTTTTCTCCGCCGCCTCGGGCGCGAGCCGGACGACATACTCCCGCAGCAGCTCGAGCATCTTGGGCACGCAGACCAGCACCGAAATCCGGCGCGCGCGAATCTGGCGGACCACGCCAGCCGGATTGTAGCCCCGCAGGAAGATCACCTCGCCGCCGAGCATCGGCGGGATGAAGGCGGCCATCACCTGCCCGAACATATGGCTCAACGGCAGCAGATTGAGAAAGCGGATGGGCGCGAAGGGGCGCGCATAGCGCCGGTATTTCCGCACTTCGCGCTCGACGGGAACCAAATTGGCCAGCACGTTGCGGTGTGTGATGGTGACGCCCTTGGGCTCCGCGGTGGCGCCGGAGGTGAAGATGATCTCGGCCAGGTCGGCAGGACGCGGCCGGTGCGCGCCGGGCGGGGCGTCGCCCCACTCCACCGAACCAACGGGCCAGCAAGGAAGCTCGGGCAGGTTTCCGCCGGCCGGTTCGTCCCCGATCACCAGCGCTTTGGCCTCCACCACCGCTTGTACCCGGCGAACCAGGTCCGCCGAGGCGCGGAAATCCAGCGGCACCGCCACCACGCCCTCCCGCAAACAACCCCACAGGACGGCAATCCACTCGGGACGATTTTCACACCAGAGCAGGAGTTTGTCGCCGGGCGTGAAACCCGCCGCCCGCAGGCGGGAGCCGAAGGCCCGGGCCGCGGCGGCCACCTGGCGGTAGCTATACCGCCAGGCGCGGTACCCGTCGTCGTAAACCAGGAAGTCGCCGTCCTGTTCCGCCAGCCCGTCGAGATATTCGGCCAGGGTGTCGCACGCCACGGCTCCGCCCGCCCTACTGAATCGTGCTGGCGCCCTCCACGCCCAGGTCCGCCGCCGGCACGTTGCGGTTGATGTGGTTGTCCAGGTTGATGACGTAGGTGTCGCGGTCGTCGATCAGAATCGGGGAGTGCGTCGCGCAGATAATGCGAAACTTCTTCTGGTCCACCAGTTCTTTCATCATCTTTAGAATCCGCCGCTGGTTGGATGACGAAAGCGCCATTTCGGGTTCATCGAGCAGCAAGGTGGTTCCCTCGGGAAGATTGGGAAAATTCTGCGAGAACATCGCCAGCATTACCTGCCCGTGGCTGGCCATCTGCAAGAACTCGAGCATCTCGGGTTCGTCTTTGAAGTAGTCGAGGTTGGTGCGCGGGTTGTGCGCCTCGGCGTCGAACAGAAAGGTCTCTCCCAGCCGCACCTCCCCGGGATCCAACCGGTAGACGTAGCCGTTCACCGTCTCGTCGCGCAGCGCCAGATGAATTGAATGGAGCAGCGTGGATTTGCCGGATCCGTTTTCCCCCGCGATCATGATCAGCGGATGCCGCAGATCCACGATCATCGGCATGTGGTAATTCAAGTTGACAAAGACGGGATGCGCGAGAATCTTGAGAAACATGGGAGATTTCAGGATAGCAGGGAAGGGCTCGCGGCCCGGTTACCGGTTGGGGGCGCCGGGGCGCGTGGTGGGATACGCGATCCCCAGTTGCTCCAGGTAGCTTTTGTACCGGGCCGGATCGTAGCGCAGCTTCTTTAACTGCGGGCGGAACCGCTCCATCTTCTCGCGATTCAGTTCGATGGGCGGCCGCGCTTCGTCCGGAATCAATGGCCGCCACCGGGTGGTCTTGGTTTGTTCGGCAAAGTAGCGCCGGGCCGCGTCAAGCAACGTGGGGCTGAGCAACAGGTCCAACACGGTCAGGGCCTGCGCTTTCGCGCCCGCGGTGGCGCCCTGGTGCGCAATCGGCGTCGCCATCGCGATGCCGCTCGACCAATGGTGGCCGATCATCCCCGGGATGTTGCCCGGATACCGTAACACTACGGTGGGCACGTTCCAGGACACCTCCGCGATATCGTCCGAGCCGGCGTTGGCGAAGGGCGCGCCGGGCTTGAGTTCCTCCACCGTCTTCCGCAGACCTTCCTCGGACGCCTGCAACTCCTTTTGCGCCGCGCGGGCGAGGGCTTCGTCCGCTTCCGACCAGGCGGGCATCCCAATCTTGAGGATGTTCGCGTGCAGCGCCTCGGCCATCGGCTGGTTGAAGTGGCCCGGCCAGGTGGCCGCCAGCACCCGCTCGGTCATCCGGGTATCGGTCATCATCGCGGCCGCTTGCGCGATGCGGGTGCCGGTGGCGTGCAGCGCGAGGATCTTGTCGAAGTCCCACTCGCGAAAGAAGTACCAGACCGTCGCGTCGGCGGGGACCACGTTCGGCTGGTCGCCGCCGTGGACGATCACATAGTGCGACCGCGCCTCGGGCCGCAGGTGCTCCCGCCGGAAGTTCCAGCCGGTATTCATCAGTTCGACCGCATCGAGCGCGCTGCGGCCGCGCCACGGCGACGCGCCATGCGCGCTTTGCCCGCGAAAACGGTACTGCGTGGAAATCAGTCCCGATCCGCTGGGCCCGTAGCCCGTGCCGAACTCCGCGGCGATATGCGTCGACAGCATCGCGTCCACGTCGCGAAACAGGCCGGCGCGCACCATGTAGGTCCGGCTGGCCAGCAACTCCTCGGCGACGCCGGGATAGACCCGTAGCGTGCCCGCGAGGCCGTACCTTTGCATGATCTGCTTCACCACGACGGCGGCGGTGACATTCACCGCCTGGCCGGCGTTGTGGCCTTCGCCATGGCCGGGCCCGCCGGGGATCAGCGGCGCTTCGTAGGCCACGCCCGGCTTCTGCGACGTTTCCGGCAATCCGTCGATATCGGCCATCAAGCCGATGACCGGCTTGCCGGAACCCCACTCGGCGACGAACGCCGTCGGCATCCCCGCCACGCCGCGCGTCACCCGGAAACCTTCCTTCTCCAGCACTCTCGTCAGGTAGTCCGCGGTGTCAAACTCCTGAAAGCCGAGTTCGGCGAAGCTGAAAATCGAATCCACCATTTGCTGGGTGAACGCGCGCCGCGCTTCGACCCGCTCGATGGCTTCCGCTTTTAACTGGACGTCCGGCGGGCGCTGAGCCGCCGCTACGGCCGCCAGGCAGATTCCAGCCAGCAGGGGGAGAGCTTGGTTCATCGTTTCCGTCCGGCCTCCATGTAGATCGCCAATACTTCCCGCGCCGTGCGGTCCCAACTGAAGCGGGCGGCGTGCACTTTGCCCGCCGCCGCCATCTCCCGGCGCAACTCCGGATTCTTGAGCACTTCCTTCAGTCCCCGCGCGATGTCGAACACATTCTCCGGGTTCACCAGCATGGCCGCGTTGCCCACCACCTCCGGCAGGGAACTGCTGGCGGAGGTAATGACGGGCGTGCCCGAAGCCATGGCCTCGAGCGGCGGCAAACCGAAGCCTTCATAGAGGGAGGGGAACGCGAAGACCATGGCCGCTTCGTAGAACACCCGCAGGGTGTCGAAGGGGACATAGCCCAGGAACCGGACGCGGTCTTCCACGCGGCTCTGAATCACGGCCCGCCGCACCGCCGGGTGTTTCGAGATTTCATCGCCGATAATCAGCAGCCGCAGGTCGCGGAATTCCTCGAGTTCACCCAGTTCCTCCATGGCGACCGCAAAAGCTTCCACCAGGCGGGGAATGTTCTTTTGGGGGCGGATGCTGCCCGCGTACAGCACAAAAGGATAGTTCACCTGGTAGCGTTCCAGGATGCGCCGGCTCTCCCGCGCGGCGGCATCGGGCCCGGCGGCCCGGGCGTCGGCGGGATGGCGGTGGGTGAAGAAGGCAGGATTGGGGGCGTTCGGCACCAGACGGATCCGCTCGGGAGGGACGCCGATCAGGTTTTCCACGTCCCGCCGCGTGGCCGCCGACACTACCAGCACGCGCGCCGCCCGCAACAGTCCCCGCCGGAAGCGCCACCGCCGCACGACCTGCGCCAGGGTCAAACCCCCGCTGTAGAACAGCGAGCTCAGGTCATGGGTCGTCACCACGTACGGGCGGGGCATGAACAACGGGACGTGGCTGACCGGGATGTGATAAAGGTCCGCCCGCAGCGAACGGAGGAAGCGCGGAAACGTCAGGTCGTCCAGACGGTCGGCGTCGGTCTTCTCGAAAAAGACGTTGCGGAAGTTGGGCCCCAGTCCCGGCATCTCGTGCGCGTCGGCCGGCATGCGGACCAGCAGATACTCATTTTCACGGTCCACCAGGGACAGGGCTGGCACCAGGTTGCGGATGTAGGTGCCCACGCCGAAATCCCGAATCCGCCGGATGTCGATGACGATGCGCATGGGCCCCGCCCCGCCGCTCAGGCGCGCACGGCGTCGAGCTTCCAACTGTAGAGCGGGAACCGGTCCGTCAGCGCGGCCACCCGCCGCCTTACTTGCGCCGCCGTCTCGGCGTCGCCGGGCTGGGTGAGTACCTCGGCGATCAGTTCCGCCACCTCGCGCATTTCGGGCTCGCGGAAGCCGCGCGTGGTCGCCGCCGGCGAACCGAACCGCATACCGCTTGGGTTCATCGGAGGATTGGTGTCGAAGGGAATCGCGTTCTTGTTCGCGGTGATGTGCGCCCGCTCGAGCGCGTCCTGCGCCTCGCGGCCGCGTACGCCTTTCGAGAAAACGTCCACCAGCATCAGGTGCGTATCGGTTCCGCCGGAGACGACCCGGAACCCCCGTTCGGCCAGACCCGCCGCCAGCGCCCGGGCGTTCGCCACCACCTGGCGGGCGTACTGGGCGAACTCCGGCCGCATCGCTTCCTGAAAGCACACCGCCTTGGCGGCGATCATGTGCACCAGCGGGCCGCCCTGCACGCCCGGAAACAGGCTCTTGTCGATCGCGGCGGCGAATTCCGCCTTGGAAAGAATGAGGCCCGAGCGCGGCCCGCGCAGCGTCTTGTGCGTGGTGGAGGTGACAATGTGCGCATGCGGAAAGGGACTGGGATGCACGCCTGCGGCCACCAGGCCGGAAATATGCGCCATGTCCACCAGCAGCAGCGCGCCCACGCGGTCGGCGATTTGCCGGAAACGCGGAAAATCCAGCACGCGCGAATAGGCGCTGCCGCCCGCAATGATCATCTTGGGCCGGTGTTCCTCGGCCAGGCGGGCCACCTCGTCGTAGTCGATCGTTTCGTCGTCCCGCCGCACCCCGTAGGGCACGATTTTGTACGTCTTGCCGGAGAAATTGAGCGGATGCCCGTGCGTCAGGTGGCCGCCGTGGGCGAGGTTCATCCCGAGGATGGTTTCGCCCGGCTTCAGCACCGCGGCGTAGGCCGCCTCGTTGGCCTGCGACCCGGAGTGCGGCTGCACATTGGCGTGTTCGGCCCCGAATAGTTGCTTAGCGCGCTCGCGCGCCAGCGTCTCCACCTGGTCGGTGAACTCGCAGCCGCCGTAGTAGCGCTTGCCTGGATACCCCTCGGCGTACTTGTTGGTGAACACACTGCCGGCGGCCTCCAGAATCGCTTCCGCCGTGAAATTCTCGCTGGCGATCAATTCGATCTGCGCATGCTGCCGGCGCACTTCCTGCTGGATGAGGGCGTGAATCGCGGGATCGACCTCCGCCAGCGGGCGGCCCAAACGCTCCATTTCAGTCATAGACAGATTGTAAGGGAACTCTCCCTGCTCGCCTCCATCATAGCGGTTCGCCGGCCGCGGCTTCGAGTTCGGCCAGCAGGCGGCGCACCCGCGAAGGCAGATCCTCGGAGCTGACCCGGACGCGGTCGATGTCGATCAAAAGAGGAAAGGCAAAGGGCGTCGGACGCGGGGTGTCGAGCAGGCGAATCTTGGCCTGCGCGAGTCTTTCCAGCGTGCGCGCCAGGCGGCGCTGCTCCAGTTGCCGTTCCAGCACCTCCCGCTGGGCCTGGTGCAGCAGCAGGTTCTCCGGGTCGTACCGGGCGAACACGTCGAAGATCAGGCCGCTGGTGGCTTGCACGTTCCGTACGGTCTTCGGCTGGCCGGGGTAGCCAGGGAACACCAAGCCGGCGACGCGGGCGATCTCGCGGAACTGGCGTTTGGCCATCTCCGAAGCGTTCAGGCTCGTGAGGATATCTTCTTCCAGGCCGTGCGCCGAGAACAGGCCTTTCGCCAGCGCCTCCTCGACCGGAATCGGATCGGGGGAGAGCAGTTCCAATCCGTAATCGTTGGCGGCGTAGTTGAACGACGCCGGGCGCAGCCGGGAAAGGCGGTAAGCGAACAGCGCGGCCAGCCCTTGGTGCACCAGGCGTCCCTCGAACGGATAGACAAAAACATGAAATCCGTCGCGCGTGCGGGAGCGCTCGATCAGCAGTTCGCCGGCGGCGGGAATCGCGGACCAGGCCGCCTGGATTTCCAGCACCGGCCGGACAGCCTCCATTTCCGCGCCATGGTAACAGCCGCGGCGGGCCTCCTCGAGTTTCTCGCGAACCGCCAGGCCCAGTTCCTTGGAGAGCGGCATCCGCCCGCCCTCCCAGCGCGGCACGGCGGCATCGGGCCGGTTCCGGGTGCGCCGCACCTCGGCTGCCATATCTCGCATCCGGACGAACTCGAGCGTCCGGCCGGCGAACAGGAAACAGTCGCCGGGCTTCAGCCGCGAAATGAATCCCTCTTCGATGGTGCCGAGCACGCCGCCGGTGACGTAGCGCACCTGGACCGCCGCGTCGCTGGCGATCGTGCCAATGGTCATCAGGTGGCGGCGCGCCGTAACCCGGTCGCGCACCCGGTAGACGCCGTCCTCCACCACCACCCGCTGGAACTCGGGGTAGGCGCGCAGCGCCTCGCCGCCGCGCGTGATGAAGTCCAGCGTCCACTCCCATTCACGGCGCGTCAGATCGCAGTAGGCGGCCGTCGAGCGCACCTCGTCCCACATCTCGGCGGCGCGGAAGCCGCCGCCCACGGCGACGGTGACCAGGTGCTGGGCCAGCACGTCCAGCGGCCGCTCCAGCGGTTCGCGGCTTTCCAGGGCGCCCCGCGCGGCCGCGTCGCGCGCGGCCGCCGTTTCCACCAGTTCAAAAGCGTGCGTGGGCACGCAGGTGATCCGGCTGACCGCGCCGGGCTGGTGGCCACTCCGGCCGGCGCGCTGCAAAAGCCGGGCCACGCCGTGCGGACTGCCGATTTGCAGCACGCGATCCACCGGCGTATAGTCCACGCCAAGGTCTAGACTCGATGTGCACACCACGCAGCGGAGCGCGCCGCGGCGGAGGCTGGCCTCGACGTAATCCCGCGTCTTGCGGTCCAGCGAGCCGTGATGGACCGCCATTTGGCCCGCCCAGTCCGGCCGCCGTTCCAGAATCGCCTGGTACCAGATCTCGCATTGCGAACGGGTGTTGGTGAAAACCAGCGTGGTCGCGCCTTCCTCGATGGCGGCAATGGCCTGGTCCACCAGGTGCACGCCTAGGTGTCCCGCCCAAGGAAAGCGCTCCATCGACGCCGGAATCACCGCGTCCACGGCGACGTGCTTGCGCAGGCTGCCTTGCACCAGATGTCCGCCGCGGTGGACGCCCAGCAGCGTCTCCAGCGCCTGCGGCAGGTTGCCGAGCGTCGCCGAGAGCCCCCAGGTGCGGACTTCCGGGCGCAGCCCCCGCAGGCGCGCCAGACAGAGTTCCGTCTGCACGCCGCGCTTGGACGAGAGCAACTCATGCCATTCATCCACGATGATGAGGCGCAGGCTGGCGAACAACTCCCGCCAGTTCGGCCGCGCGAGGAACACCGATAAACTCTCCGGCGTGGTCACCAGCGCCGTGGGGAGCCTGCGGGTTTGCCGGGCGCGCGTGCCGGCCGGGGTGTCGCCGGTGCGCGACTCGACACGCCAGGGCAGCCCGAGATCGGCAAGCGGCAGCCGGAGCGCCTGCTCGGTATCGGCCACCAGCGCCCGCAGCGGCGTCACCCACAGGACGCGCAGCGGAGGCGCCTGGCGCGGAGCGGCCGCGCCGGCGGTCTCCTCCAACCACTCGACAACCGGCCCCAGCCACGCCGCGTAGGTCTTGCCCGTCCCCGTGGCCGCGTGGATCAGGCCGCTCTCTCCCCCGCGGTACAGCCGCCAAACTTTCCGCTGGAAGGGAAACGGTTTCCAGCCGCGCCCGGCGAACCACTCTTCGATGCGGCGCAACGGGGCGTTCGCCCCGGCGGTTTTCCCGCGCTTATTCCTCACCGCTCCCCCGCCCGGAGGGAGCGCGGCCGAGCAGCGCGCGCACCGTCTCGAGCGTGTCCGCCTCCTCCGGCTTTTTGTCGGTCCGCCAGCGCGCGATCCGCGGAAAGCGGACCGCGATGCCCGCTTTGTGCCGCGTGGACTCCTGGATGCCTTCAAACGCGAGTTCGAAGACCAGTTCCGGCTTCACCGTGCGCACCGGTCCGAACCGCTCCAGCGTGTGGCGCCGCACGAAGGCGTCGACCTTGCGGATTTCGGCGTCATCCAAACCCGAGTAGGCTTTGGCGAAAGGCACCAGTTGGCCGCCATCCCAAACGCCGAAGGTGTAATCGGTGTAGAGGCTGGCGCGGCGGCCGCTGCCGCGCTGGGCGTAGATCAGCACCGCGTCCACCGCGTAGGGCTCGATCTTCCATTTCCACCAATCGCCCCGTTTGCGGCCCACGCGATAGGGCGAGCCCAGCCGTTTGAGCATGAGGCCTTCCACGCCACGGGCGCGGGCCTGCTGGCGAAGGACGGCGGCCTGCTCCCAGGTGGCGGCGGGCGCCGGCGGCGACAGGATCAGCCGCCCGGGCGCCGCGGCCCGCTCGACGAGTTCCGCCAGCCGCGCCCGGCGCCACTCCAGCGGGCGCTCCCGCACGTCCTGGCCCTCGCACTCGAGCAGGTCGTAAGCGATCAAGGCCGCGGGCGTTTCAGCGAGCATGCGCGCGCTGAGCGTCTTGCGCCCGATGCGGCGCTGCAACTGCGCAAACGGCAGCGGCGCGCCGCCGCGCCACGCCGTCACTTCGCCGTCGATCACCGTGCCTTCGCCCAGCAGGCCGCCGAGCGCCGCGATCTCGGGAAACCGCTCGGTGATCAGTTCCTCGCCGCGCGACCAGAGGAAGGTCAGCCAGCCGCGCCGGATCAACTGGCAGCGAATCCCGTCCCATTTCCATTCGATCAGCCAGCCGGCGGCCGGCCCTAACTCGGCCGGATCGCCTTCGTAGGGATGCGCCAGGCAGAACGGATACGGGCGGCTGATGCCGGCGTCGCGGGTGTCGCGGGAGAACAACCGCGCGGCGAATTCCTCGGTGGGTTCCCAGTCGCCCATCAGGCGGTGGGCGATCGCGTTTTCCTCGACGCCGCTGACCTCGGCGATGGCGCGCGCCACCAGGTTTTGCGACACCCCCACCCGAAACGCGCCGGTGATCAGCTTATTCCAGACAAAACGCTGGCGGTGATCCATGCGCCGCCAGGCGTCCAGCAGGATCCGCCGCCGCTCGGCGTCGCCCAGGTCGCGCAGCGGCAGCAGGCGGGTTTCCACCCATTCGCTGAGGCTGCCTTCCGCTTCTCCTTCTCCTTCCGGCAGCAGCAGCGCGATGGTTTCGGCGGTATCGCCCACCGCGTCGTAGCATTCGCCGACCAGCCAAGCGGGCAGGCCGGATTCTTCCGTGGCCCATTGCCACAACTTGGCCGATTCGAGCAGCCGCTTCAGCCGCCGGCCGGTGAGAAAGTACACCGCCCAGGCCGCGTCGCGTGGCGGCGCGTGGCGAAAATAGGCGGCCAGCGCCTCGACCTTTTCGTTGGTCTTGTTGGTCGCATCCAGGGCCGCGTACAATTCCGCAAAGGCCCTCACGGCGCGCTCTCCTCCGCGGCGGTCTCGGCGGTCTCGCCCTCGAACCGCGCATCCATGGCGCCCGCCCGCAGCCCCTGCTCGCTCAGCCAGCGCACCAGCGGCGCGCGGTAGCCGTGCGTCACCCAGACGGTCTCGGCGCCGGTTTCGCGAATCGCGGATAGCAAACCGGGCCAATCGGCGTGATCGGAGAGGACGAAACCGCGGTCCACGGCCTGGCGGCGGCGCGTCCCCCGGATGCGCATCCAGCCCGAGGCAAAGCCGGTGGCAAAGTTTCCAAAGCGCCGCAGCCAGGGCGTGCCCGCGGCGGAAGGCGGGGCCAGCACCAACGCCCGCGAAAAATCCTCCCGCTTTGCGTTTGCTTCCGTTCCGGCGTAGGCGGCCGGCGGCAGGGGCACGCCGCCATCGCGATACAGGGCGGTCATGCGCGCCACCGCGCCGTGCAGGTAGATGGGGCCGGTGTCCGGCCGCAAGCCGGCCAGCACGCGCTGCGCCTTGCCCAGCGCGTAGGCGAACAAAACGGACGCCTTTCCTTTCGCCTGGTTGCCCCGCCACCAGGCATCGATCTCGCCGAACACCGCCTGCTGGGGCGGCCAGCGGTAAACGGGCAGCCCAAAAGTGGACTCCGTTACGAAGGTATGGCACCGGAGTGGCTCAAACGCCGCGCAGGTCGCGTCCGCTTCCACCTTGTAGTCCCCCGACACCACCCACACCTCGCCCCGGTGCTCAATCCGAACCTGCGCCGACCCGAGGATGTGCCCGGCGGGATGCAGGGAAATCCGCACCCCATGGCGCACGCGGACTTCGCCGTAAGCCAGCGGGTCAATGACGGCGTCCGGCAGCAGGCGCGCCGCCAACACGCCGGCGCCCTCCCGGCTGGCGACGTACAGGCGGCTGCCGTCCCGCGCGTGGTCCGAGTGGGCGTGGGTGATCACCGCGCAGCCAACCGCTCCCCAGGGATCGATATAGAAATCGCCGGCCTCGCAGTACAGGCCGCGGTCGGTGAGGGTGATCATCGCGGGCGCATCCGCCAGCGTAACATCGGCTTCGCGTCTTGCGCGGCGGCGCGTGGGATAATGATGGCTTCCCCCTTATGAGCGCAAACTCCGCCTCGGTGGGACGGTCCAAACAGGAACTCGAGACGCCGGCGCTGTGCCTCGATCTTCAGCTTTACCGCCGGAATGTGCGCCGGATGGTGGATTTCATCATCGGCCAGTGCGGCATTGCCTGGCGTCCCCATATGAAAGGGCAGAAAGCGCCGGAACTGGCGCATGAACTGCTGGCGGCGGGCGCGATCGGCGTCACCTGCGCGACGGTGTACGAAGCCGAAGGCTTGGCCGATGCGGGGGTCCACGACATTCTCATTGCCAACCAGGTGGCCGGAAAGCATAAGCTCGCCCGCCTCGCCCGCCTGGCCAGCCGCGCGCGGATTCTGACGGCGACCGACAGCGCCGCGCACCTGGAACTGTTGAGCGCGGCGGCCCAGGCCGAAGGCGGGGTGCTGCCCGTGCTGGTCGAGCTCGATGTCGGCATGAACCGCTGCGGCGTCCTGCCGGGCGAACCCGCCGTCGAACTGGCGCGCCTGGCCTGCCGCACGCCGGGAATCCGTTTCGCCGGACTCATGGCGTGGGAAGGCCATACGCTGCTGTTCGAAGGCGAGGAAAAACGCCAGGCCATCCATGATTCCATTCGCAGTCTGGTGAACAGCGCGGAAATGTGCCGCGCCGCCGGGCTCCCCGTCGAGCGCGTAAGCTGCTCGGGCAGCGGCACCTTTCTGCACTCCGGCGAACTGGAGGGCGTGACGGAGATTCAGGCGGGGGGCGGCGCCTTCTGCGATCTGAACTACCGCAAATGGGGACTGGAAAACGACTACGCCATCACCGTGGTCACCCGGATCGTCAGCCGGCCCACGCCCACGCGGATCATCGTGGACGGCGGATTCAAAACCATGAGCAGCCAGCATGGCCCGCCCAGGCCGCTCGGCCTCGGTCCGTTGAAAAGCCTCGTGCTGTCCGCCGAGCACGGCATTCTGGAACTGGAGCAGCCGGACACCGAGCGGCAGGTGGGCGATCTGGTCGAGTTCATTCCCGGATACACCGACAGCACGGTCTGCCTGCACGACGAACTGTGCGTGCTGGAAGAGGGGCGGGTGTCCGCGGTGTGGGGAATCCCCGGGCGGTCGGGCCGGCGGTAGCGGCCGCGCGACGGACAGCGCGCCCGGCGGGGCGGCGCTCACGCTCCCAGCGCCGCCATTTTCTCCCGGATCAGGTCGGCCAGTTCGTCCGAAGGCGGAAAGCCCGCCTGGGCGTGGGCAGGCAAATAGGCGAGTACGTCCTCTACCGTCCAGGGCAAGTGCGGGCGATACGCCTGAAACCCGAGCGCATCGGCCAGGTGCGAAGCCAGTTGCGCCAGGGCAGGCAGACCGACTGGTTCGCGAATCCAGACGTATTCCTGCGCAGCGATTACCTCGCGGAGCTCCGGGGGGAACTTCCACTCTTGCGCCACCCACACGCCCGCCTGGCGATGGTCGATGCCAAACAGCTCGCGCTCCACATCCAGCATGTCCGTCGAGCGCTCCGCCGCGGCCTCGATGAGGTTGGCGTACTCGGCCGGGTGCGCCACCAGTAGGGCCAGCCGGCCGATCTCCCGCATCAGGCCGGCGGTATATGCCCGGTCGCGTTCCAGTCCGAATACCGGGGCCATCCGTTCGGCCAAGCAGGCGCTGGCCAGACTCTGATGCCAGCAGCGCTTGAGCGCGGCGTGGCGCAAGGCTCCTTTCGCGAAGCGGTGCAGCGCCACGGTAACCGTCAGCGATTTGACCTTCGCTGTGCCGACCAGGACGATGGCGTGCGTGAGGCTGTCGACCCGGGAGCGAAGGCCGAACCACGCCGAATTGGCCAGCTTCAGGATCTCGGCCGCGAAAGCCTGGTCCATGCGGAGCAACTCCGCCACCTGCTGGAGAACGGCATCTTCCTGGGAGAGCACGTCCAGCAGCCGCATGGCGACCTGGGGGAAAGGGGGCAGCGCCTTCAGCGCCAGGGGGACGGTTTCCGGAACGGCGGGCGAACTCATCGCGCCAGGCTCCTCCCAATTACTCATCGGCGCGAATCCCGGGCTTGTGCGGAGAATCCGCCGGCCGCCTTCTCTCGGTGGCCGCGATCGTGTCTAATCGGGAGAGGAGGAGCGGCGAGCCATGGATCTTCTCGCACGGATCGCCCAAGGCCGGGTCCTGATCTCGGACGGCGCGATGGGCACGCTGCTGCAAGCGCGCGGGCTTGCGGCCGGCGAGTGCCCCGAGGCTTGGTGCCTGTCGCGCCCTGACGTGGTGCGCGGCATCGCCGAAGCCTATCTCGAAGCCGGCGCCGATCTGATCGAGACCAATTCGTTCGGCGGCAGTGCGTTCAAACTGGCGCCGTACGGGCTGGCCGACCAGGTACGGCTGCTGAACCGCGCGGCCGCGCGGCTCGCCCGAGAAGCGGCGGGAGGACGGGCCTATGTCGCCGCCTCGGTCGGCCCGACCGGGCATATCGCCGACGAGGAAGGCGGCGACGTCACCGCCGAGCAACTCTACGCGGCCTTTCAGGAGCAGATCCTGGCGCTGGCGGAGGGAGGCGCGGACGCCATTTGCATCGAAACCATGTCGTCGCTGCGCGAGGCCATCCAGGCAATCCGCGCCGCCAAGGAAGGCGTTTCTCTGCCAGTCATCTGCACTTTCACCTTTGAAACCGGCGCGCGCGGCTATCGCACCATGATGGGCGTCAAGCCGGACCGCGCCGCGCGGGAAGCCTTGGCGGCGGGCGCCGATATCGTCGGCGCCAACTGCGGCAACGGCATTGACCAGATGATCGAGATCGCCCGCCAGATGCGGGCCGCCGCGCCCGCCACGCCGATTCTGATCCAGGCCAATGCCGGCGTGCCGGTGATCGAAGACGGCAAAGCCGTGTTCAAGGAAACGCCGGAGTATATGGCGTCCCGGGTGGCGGCGCTGGCGGAAGCCGGGGCCAGCATTATCGGCGGCTGCTGCGGCACCACGCCTGCCCATATCGCCGCCATGGCGCAAGCCGCCCGTGCGCTCGCCGCCGGAGGATGAACACTACGGCTTACGCCAGCAGGTCGTGCAACACCCGTCCTTCGTCCGTCGGACCAATCAGGCGCTGGTTCAATCCCTGGTACAGGTACGACAATCGGTACGGATCCAGGCCGAGCAGGTGGAGCACCGTGGCCTGAATATCCCGCGGGGTCACCTTCTTGTCGACCACGTAGTAGCCGATTTCGTCCGTCGCGCCGTAATTCAGGCCCGCTTTGACGCCGCCGCCGGCCATCCAGATGGTGAAGGCATACGGATGGTGGTCGCGCCCGACGAACTGGCCGTAGGAGCCGCCGCGGTTTTCCCGCATCGGCGTGCGGCCGAACTCCCCGCCCCAGATCACCAGCGTTTGGTCCAGCAGACCGCGCTGTTTCAGGTCGCGGATCAGCGCGGCCATGGGCCGGTCGATCATGCGGGCCTTGTGGGGCAGGTCGTACCGGATGTCTTCGCGCCGGCTGGAGCCGTGGTGGTCCCAGCCCCACTGGAAGAGTTGGACGAAGCGCACGCCCTTTTCGACCAGCCGCCGCGCCAGCAGGCAGTTGTTGGCGAATGACTGTTTGCCCGGTTCGGTGCCGTACATCGTGTGGATGCTGTCCGGTTCCTTGGAGATGTCCATCACCTCCGGCACGGAAACCTGCATGCGGTAGGCCAGTTCGTATTGCGCGATGCGGGCGGCGGTCTCGGGGTCGCCGGCTTCCTGCTGTTGCAGTTCGTTCAGATCGCGCAGCGCGTCCAGGGTGTCGCGGCGCAAGGTGCGCGTCATGCCCTCCGGGTCGCTGAGGTACAAGACGGGGTCGCCCTGGGTGCGGCATTGCACGCCCTGGAAGACGCTGGGCAGGAAGCCGCTTCCCCAGAGGCTCTTGCCCGCGTCCGGATTGTTGCCCCCGCCCACCAGCACGACAAAACCGGGCAGATCCTGGTTCTCCGAGCCGAGCCCGTAAGTCGCCCAGGCGCCCATCGACGCCGCGCCGAACCGCGGGCTGCCGGTGTGCAGAAACAATTGCGCGGGAGCGTGATTGAACTGGTCGGTCGTCATTGACCGGATGATGGCCACCTCGTCGACCACCTGGGAAAAGTGCGGGAGCAACTCGCTAACGTACGCGCCCGCCTGCCCTCGCGGAGCGAATTGGTAGGGGGTGCCCATCATTTGGGGCACGCCCTTGATGAACGCGAAGCGTTTGCCTTCCAGCAGGTGCGGCGGGCATTCCTTGCCGTTGTAATTGATCAGTTCGGGCTTGTAGTCGAACAACTCGAGCTGCGACGGGGAACCCGCCATGTGAAGATAGATCACCGATTTTGCTTTGGGGGCAAAATGGGGCGGTTTGGGGGCCAGCGGGTTCTCCGGCGCTTTGGCGCCGCGCGCTTCGGCCAGGAACATGCCCGCCAGTCCGAGCGAGCAGCGTTCCAGAAAGTGGCGGCGGGTGCGCTGGAGCAGCAGTTCATGCAGCGGCGACATGGTTTACCTCCGGGTCAGCGTTTCGTCGAGGTTCAACAGGGTGTTGGCGACCACCACCCAGGCGGCGCGCGCCGCCTGCTCGGCGGTGGGCGCGCCAGGCTGGAGCGGAACCGCCCCGCGCAGGCTCAGGTCCATCAACTGGCCGCCGTTTTCTTTCTCGCGGATGCGGGAGGCTTTCACCGCCAGCACGTTGCGGCCGGGCTTCAACGCCGCGGCGCCCTCCGGCGAGACGCGGTATTCGTAGTAGCCGTTGCGGTCGAGCAGGCTCGCCGCCGCGGGCACACCGTTCAGAAACGCCTCGAACGCGCCCGCCGTCCGCACCAGGAACTTCAGATCCTCGAGCGGCTGCGCGGCGTCAAACTCGATCCGCAGCCAAAGGAATTCGCTATCCCAGTTGGTGGCGACTTTCCACTCGGCGGGCATCTTGGGATGCCAGCCGAACTGGCCGCGGCCCGTTTTCCAGCTCTGCGCGTCGTAATTGGCGTTCTGCCACCCCTCGCCCGGGTCGTCCATCGTGTAGCGCCAGGCGGGCGCGGCGCCGCGCGCGTCGTCCACCAGGACCACTTCGCGGTCGCGCGGGTAAATGAACTGGTCGTAGTGCAGCAGTTTGTACTGTTCGGCGGCCCGGCCGTGGAGTTCGGCGGTTGCCTTGCGGTGCAGTTGGAGGACACGCTCGAGTTCCGCCGCGCGCGGCGGGCGGACCAGCAGCAGTTCGAACAGACGGGTGGCGCGGGCCGCGTCGCCGGGACCCGCCTCGCGGAGCGCCCGGAGCGCCAGATGCTGCGCCGCCTCCATCGAAACCGGATCGTTCAGCGAGGCCAGCGCCTGAAGCGGCGTGTTGGTGCGGATGCGGCGGATGGTGCACAATTCGCCGGTAGGCGCGTCGTAGGTGATCATCGACGGGTAGGGCGAAGTGCGCCGCAAGAACGTATAGAGGCCGCGGCGGTAGCGGTCCTCCCCGTCGCTGGTGATCCAGCTTTCGCCGTTGTAGACCACCATCCAGATTCCTTCCGGCTGCCACGGCATCACCGGGGGACCGTAGAGCTTGCGGCTGAGCAGTCCCGCGGCGGCCAGCGCCTGGTCCCGGACCACCTCCGCGTCCAGGCGGAAGCGCGCGCCGCGCGCCAGCAGGCGGTTGCGCGGGTCCTTTTCCAAGAGCGCCGGCGCGACCGCCGAAGACTGCCGGTAGGTGGCGGACATCGCCATTGTCTTGAGGATGGCCTTCATGTCCCAGTCCGTCCGCATGAACTCGGTGGCCAGCCAGTCGAGCAGTTCCGGGTGGCTGGGAAGATTCCCCTGGGTACCGAAGTCCTCCTCGCTCTCGACCAGGCCCGTCCCGAACAGCCGCGCCCACAGGCGGTTCACCATCACCCGCGCCGTCAGCGGGTTTTCTTTCGACACCAGCCACCGGGCGAGTCCCAGCCGGTTCCGGGGCGCATCGGCGGGCAACTCGTGGAATGCGGAGAGCACGGCCGGCTCTACCTCCGCGCCGGGATTGAGGAAGTTGCCGCGCTCATGAATCCGCGTACGGCGCTGTTTGTCCGCCGGGAGATCGCGCATCACCAGGGTGGTGGTCTCGCCCAGCTTGATGGTGGGAGAATCGTCCGGTTTGTCGTTGTCCTCGGTCTGGTTGAAAAACGCGTACAACTGGTAGAACTCGCGGTGCGAAATCGGATCGTATTTGTGGGTGTGGCATTGCGCGCATCCCACGGTCAGCCCCATCCACACCTGGCCGGTCACCGCCACGCGGTCCTTGACGGCGGCGTCGCGAAACTCCTCATCGTCGGTCCCGCCTTCGGTGTTGGTCATCGTGTTGCGGTGGAAGCCCGTCGCCACCAGGTCGGCTTCGCTGGGGCTGGGCAGCAGGTCGCCGGCCAGTTGCAGAATGGTGAACCGGTCGAAGGGGAGATTGTCGTTGAGCGCGCGGATCACCCAGTCGCGGTAGGGCCAGATGGTGCGCCGGTTGTCTTTCTCGTAACCCTGGGTGTCGGCGTAACGGGCAAGGTCCAGCCAGACCCGAGCCCACCGTTCTCCGTACGCGGGTGAAGCAAGCAAGCGGTCAATCAGGCGCTCGTAGGCTTTCGGCGATGGGTCGCCGAGAAAGGCCTTCATCACGCCGGGTTCCGGTGGCAAGCCGGTCAGGTCCAAGGCGGCGCGGCGGGCCAGGGTATGCCGGTCCGCCTCCGGTGACGGCGTCAGGCCTTCTTTTTCCAGCCGCGCCAGGACGAACCGGTCAATTTCGTTCTGCGGCCAGCGGGCATCCCGGACGGCGGGCGGGGCGGGCCGCTCCGGTTTCCCAAACGCCCAGTGTTTCTCGTACGGGGCGCCGGCATCGATCCACTTCTTCAGCAGATCGATCTCGTCGGCAGTGAGGCGGGGACCGGCAGGCGGCATCGGCCGCTTAGGATCCTGGGCGCGCACGATGACCCGGCTGCGGGCGCTGTCGCCGGGGACGATTCCGGCATGCCCGCCCGTCTTGCCCAGCGCGCCGTCGCGCGTGTCGAGGCGGAAATTCGCCTGGCGGGAGTGCTCATCCGGCCCATGGCACGCCAAACAGCGCTTGGCCAGCAGCGGGCGGATGTCGCGCTGGAAGTCGACGGCCAGCGCGGCCGGCGGGGGCAGGCACAAGGCCAGTCCGGGCAGCAAAGTCCAAAACCGCATATCCCGCTATTGTATGCGGACCCGCGGCGCTTGCGCCCGGAAACGGGGGATCACTCGGGGTTGGTGAGGTCGGCGATCCAGGTCATCGCGGCGTAGGCCCCCGGCCAGCCAATCGTGGTGATGGCCAGGATGGCGACGTGCATCAGTTCGTCCGGCGTAACGCCCGCTTCCAGCGCGTGCCGGGTGGCCGAGTGCACCGCGCCCTCGTGTTGCGAGCCGATCGCCAGCGCCAGTTTGGCCAGGCGGCGGGTCTTCTCGTCGAGCGGACCCCCTTTTTCGTGGCAGGCCTCGCCCAGCGCGGCGAACGCGGCGCCCACCTCCGGGTGCCGCTGGCTGAAAGCTTCAAGCGAAACAGGTTGTGTTTTCATAGCCTTTTACTGTACAGCAGCCCGGCGCACGCGGCGCGTACAGCCATTCCGGCCGCCGGATACCGCCCTTCCGGGATGCGCCGCGCGGCTCCGGTTTCCTAAGCTGAGACAGACAAAGCAGGAGAGCTGCCATGGCCGATTTTTATCAGACTGGAATTGTTACGACATTGCACCGGCTCAAGCCCAACCATGTCGAGCGGCTGGAAGCAGACCTGGAAAAATTCTCCCGAAACCGGCCCATCGGGCTGGTCCTGCCGGCCCTGTACTCGGAGTTCGAGTCCATGGCGATGCAGCGGATTGTGGCGGAGTTGAAGAAAGTCCGTTACCTGCAACGGATCGTCCTCGCTCTTGGGAGGGCCAACCGGGACCAATACCTGCGGGCGCGTTCCTTTTTTGCGGACTTCTACACGCCGGTCACGATGCTTTGGATCGACAGTGAGCGCATTCAGGCCTTGTTCAAGCTCTTGGCGGAACGCGGGCTTTCCGCGGGAGGAGACGGCAAAGGCCGGTCCTGCTGGCTTTCCTACGGCTATTTGCTGGCGACCCGCGATTGTGACGTGATTGCCCTCCACGATTGCGACATCGTCAACTACGAGCGCCAACTGCTGGCGCGGCTGTGCTATCCGGTGGTGCATCCCCACCTGAGCTTCGAGTTTTGCAAAGGGTTTTACGCGCGGGTTACGGACCGGATGCACGGCCGCGTCACCCGCCTGTTTATGACACCCTTGATCCGGGCGATGGCGGACATGGCGCCGGGGGCCACTTTCCTGCGGTTCCTCGATAGTTTTCGCTATCCGCTGGCCGGCGAGTTTGCCATGGATATCAACTTAGCGCGCGTCAACCGGATTCCCGCGGACTGGGGCCTGGAGGTCGGCGTCCTGGCCGAGGTGTACCGCAATTGCGCGCTCTCGCGCACCTGCCAGGTGGACCTGACGGACAACTACGAGCACAAGCACCAGCCGCTGTCGAAGGAAGACGCGCAAAAAGGACTGGCGCGCATGACCTCGGACATCGCCAAGTCGCTCTACCGCACCCTGGCGGCCGAGGGGGTGGTGTTCACCGCCGACCACTTCCGCAGCCTGGAAGTGCGCTACGTGCGCATGGCGGAAGACACCATTGCACGCTATTACGCGGACGCCATGCTGAACGGACTGAAGTTCGACCGGCATGCGGAAGAAGAAGCCGTCACCACGTTCGCCGAAAGCTTGCGGCGGGCGGCCGCCGATTTCCTGGAGGACCCGCGCGGCCTGCCCCTGATCCCCAACTGGAGCCGCGTCCTGGCCGCGATTCCTGAGTTCTTCGACCTGCTGACTGACGCCGTGGACCGCGACTCGCGGCAATACGCGGCGCGGACCGCGTAAGGAGCCGAACCCATGCCGACCCCGCCGATGCCCGAGGAAGCCCGCCGCGCCGCCGAGACGCTGCGCCGGGCCGACGTAGTCATCGGCATCCCCAGCTACAATAACGCGCGCACCATCACACACGTGGTCCGGGCGGCGTACGCCGGGCTGGCCAAGTATTTCCCGCAACTCACCGCGGTGGTGATCAACTCCGACGGCGGCTCCACCGACGGGACGCGGGAGGCGGTGCTGTCGGCGCACGTCGAAGACAGCCGCCTGTTGTTGTTATCCACGCCCACAGTGGCCGCCCACCGGCTCTCGCTCCCTTATCACGGAATCCCCGGCAAAGGCAGCGCTTTCCGGCTGGTCTTTCAACTGGCCAAAGCACTCGGCGCGAAAGCCTGCGCCGTGGTCGATTCCGACCTGCGGTCGATCACGCCGGAGTGGATTGATCTGTTGCTCCGCCCCATCTTGTTCGCCAACTACGACTTTGTCGCTCCCTACTATCACCGCCACAAGTACGACGGCACCATCACCAACAGCATCGTGTATCCGCTGACGCGCGCCCTGTACGGCGTGCGCATCCGCCAGCCGATCGGCGGGGAGTTCGGCATGTCGGCTGCGGTGTACGAGCGCTACCTGGAGCGCGATGACTGGGAGACGGACGTCGCCCGCTTCGGCATCGACATCTGGATGACCACGATCGCCGTGGCGGAGGGCTTTCGCGTCTGTCAGAGCTTCCTGGGCGCGAAACTGCACGACGCCAAAGATCCCGCCGCCGATCTGACCGCGATGCTGCACCAGGTGGTCGGCAGTGTTTTTACGCTGATGGAGGAGTACGAGCCGCGCTGGCGCGCGGTCACCGGCAGCGAACCCGCCGAGCTGTTCGGATTTCGCTTTGATGTGGGCGTCGAAGCTATCCAGGTGAATGTCAAGCGGATGATTGACGCCTTTTGCCGGGGCTCGCGGGAACTGGCCGAGATCTGGGCCGAGACGCTCCACCCGGAGACGTGGGCGGCGGTGGCGGATTTGAGCCGGCACGCGCACGATCCCGGCGTACCGTTTCACATTGAGGATGAACTGTGGGCGCGCGTGGTGCTGGACATGGCGTGCGCGTTTCATCACCACCGGGTCGGCCGCGGACATATCCTGCGTTCGCTGACGCCACTCTATCTGGCCCGCGTCGCCTCGTTTGTATTGGAAACCGAGAGTATGCTGTCCGCTCAGGTGGAAGACCGCATGGAAAAACTGTGCCTGACCTTCGAGCGGATGAAACCGTATCTGTTGGAGCAGTGGAACGGCCGGGCGGCTCCCCCGTCCGCCTCGCCGAAAGGCCGCCACGCCCCCGCTCCCAAAACCCGTCAGGAGGTATGACATCATGGTCGCCACTTTGCAGCAGGTGCTGGAAGGCGTCCTGTTGCGTCTGAAGCATCACATCACGACCTTCCTTCCGTCGTTGTTAGCCGCGCTGATCCTGTTTCTGGCCGCCTACCTGGCCGCGCTCGCCGCGCGGTGGATGATCTACCGCATCTTCAAGGGGCTCACCATCGACCGCTTCCTGCGGCAGAGCGGCGTCGTCTTCATGCTCGACCGTTCCGGGCGGGTGCGCGCCACGCGCATTGTCGCCGAATCGGTGTACTGGGCGATTCTCCTGGCCGGCATCCTGACCGGACTGAGCGTGTTCGACACCCAGCTCACCACGCAGATGATTGAGAGCTTCGTGTTTCTGCTGCCCAAGATGGTGGTGGCGGGCCTCATCCTGCTGGCCGGCGGCTGGCTGTCCCAGTATCTGGGCCGCAGCATGCTGGTCTGGGCGGTGAATGAAAGCCTGCCCGCGCCCCGGCGCATGGCGGCCGCCGTGCGCGTGATAATCATGTTCGTGGCGGTGGTGGTGGCCGCGGACCAGTTGAACTTCGCCCGGAACGTGTTTCTGGCCGCGTTCATCATTCTGGTAGGCGGCGCGGCGCTGGCGGCGAGTCTGGCCTTCGGCCTGAGCGGGGGCGCCACGCTGCGGCGCGTCCTGGACGAGCGGCGGGACGAGGCGGGTGAAGTCCGCGAAGGCGAAGCCCGCGACCGCTCCTTGTGGAATCATTTGTGAGCGGCGGGCGGACGCGGACGTAGTTTGGTCTTCCCGCTCCCGAACCCCCTGGTCAGCCCGCGCCAATCAGCTCCAGCACTTCGGCGTTCCAGCCCGCCGGGCCGGGCAGGCGGGCGATGCGGACGCCCGGCACGTCCTTCCGCAACTCGCCGGCTTGGGCGGTAGCCATCAGCACCGGCACATCGACCACCCGCAAAAACGACAGGTCATTCAGGCTGTCGCCCAGGCCGATCGACCGGAGCGGCCCCAGGTGATGGGCAAACCAGCGGCAGAGTTCCTTGACCGCCACGCCTTTGTCCGCCGGCCCGCAGAGGTGCCAGAAGCGGCCGCCGCGGGTCCAGTGCACCGCCTCGCGCCGGAGTTCGTCCACCAGCCGCGATGCCTTGCCGGCTTCGCGGATCAGGAACGGCTCGTCGTATTCCCGCCGGCGGGCCAGCCGCGCGCTTTCCAGCGGAAGATCACATGCTGCGGCTACCTCTTCGTCGGTCATGTCGCCGAAGCCCGTCACGTCGCATCCGCTGTGCTGCGCCGCGCGGCGCAAGGCTTGCCGCAAATACGCGTAGGGACGGCCCCATTCCACAACTTCGTATCCGTCGCGCCGCACCGTGCCGGGGATGGAGAATGGAAAGTAGTCATGCGGTATGAAAGCCGCCGCCCCGTTTTCGACAATGAAAGGATGGGTATGTCCCAGCTCCGCGCGCAGGACCTCGAGCTCGGCGCGGGTTTTGCTGGTGACCGGAATCCAGGGAATCCCGCGCCGCGCCAGTTCCTCCAGCGCGGGCCGCGCGGCCTCCCAGGAGTAGGTGTGATGGTCCAACAGGGTGCCATCCAGATCGGTGAAGATCACGCACGCCATGGTTTCGGTTCCAGCTTACGCCGGGGCGAAGCGCAAGTCGACCGCCCCGGCAGGGTACGCGGCGGCCGGATTTGCCGCACGCCGCCGGGGAGAATCCCTTGAGATCGCGATCCTGGTTTATTCTGGTCGTCGGCTATAGCGGGCTGCTGGCGCTGATCGTGCTGCTCAGCGCCGGCGCGCTTCGCCGCGCCCGGCAATTACAGGAGCAGACCCTCCGCGCCCATGAAACTTACCTGCGGATCGAGGAGCCCCTGCGCGAGGTGCCGCAGGACCTGTATCTGGGCGCCGTGCTGGTGCGCGACTATCTGCTGGACCTGTCGCACCTGAGCGGACCGTTCTACCGCGAGCGGCTGGTCGCCTTGCGCACCTCGGTCCAGACTCGCCTGGACCTGCTCGAACAGCGGCTGGGCGAGTCGGGCAAGGCGTCGCTGCGCAAGTTGCGCGACGAGGTGGAGGCTTATTGGTCTTCGCTCGACCCGATCTTCGACTGGACTCCCCAGCAGAAGGCGGCGCTGAGCTACGGCTTCCTGCGCCGGCAAATCCTGCCGCGCCGCGACGGAGTGATCGCCCTGGCCATGGAAGTGGACCAGTGGAACACGCAAAACCTCCAGCAGGAACGCGCCCGGATCCGGAAGCTGCAAGACGAGTTCGAGAACTTCCTGTTCCGCCTCAGCCTGGTGGTGGTGCTGCTGGGGCTGGCCGTTGCGCTGCTGAGCGCTTCGCGGGTCTTCTTCCTCGAGCGCCGGGCCGACCGCCAGCGTCAGGCCCTGGAACAGGCCGAACAGGAGTTGCGCCGCCTCTCCCGCAACCTGGTGCAGGCCCAGGAAACCGAACGCAAGTCCCTCTCCCGCGAGTTGCATGACGCGGTGGGGCAGATGCTGACCGCCACGGGCATGGAACTGGCAAACCTGGAACTTCTGCACCGAAGTAACCCGGAACGTTTTCACGGGCTCCTCGCAGAACTGCGCCGGCTGAACGCCGATACGCTGCGCGCCGTGCGCGACCTGGCGATGGGGTTGCGGCCGTCGATGCTGGACGACCTGGGGCTGGGCCCGGCGCTAGAATGGCAGGCCCGTGATTTCTCCCGCCGGAGCGGGATTCCCGTCACCGTGCAGATGGATGGCTCGCTCGAGGACTTGCCGGAGCCGCACCGGACCTGCATCTTCCGCGTCGTCCAGGAAGCACTGACCAACTGCGCGCGTCATTCCCGGGCGAGCCAAATCCGGGTCGCTATTCACGGCCGGCCGGACTGGCTCACCGTAACCGTGCAGGATGACGGCATCGGCTTCGAGCGCGCCCGCGTCTCCGCCGGGTTGGGCCTGCTGGGCATGGAAGAGCGGGTGCGCGAGCTGGAAGGAACGATCGAAATCGCGTCGCAGCCCGACAAGGGCACGCTGCTCAAGGCGGATGTGCCGATTCGCAAGGAGGCGCCCGCATGAATCCGATCCGGATTTTGGTGGCCGACGATCATGGCGTGGTCCGCAAAGGACTGCGCCTCCAGCTCGAGCAGCACGCGGATTTCGCCGTCGTGGGCGAGGCCGTGGATGGGCGCGAAGCCGTCCGCCTGGCCGAAGAGCTGAAGCCGGACGTGGTGATCATGGATATCGCCATGCCGAATCTCAACGGTATCGAGGCCGCCGGCCAGATCGCCAAAAAGCGGCCCTCCACGGGCGTGGTGATCCTGAGCATGCACTCGGATGAAACCTACCTGGTCCGCGCTTTGACCGCGGGCGCCAAGGGGTATCTGCTCAAGGACAACGCCGACGCCGATCTGGCCCGCGCCGTCCGCGCCGTGGCTCAAGGCAAGCCTTTCTTCAGTCCGGCCATCGCCGAGACTTTGCTCGAGGACTACTTGCGGCAACTCCAGCAGCGCGGTTTGCAAGACTCCTACGACCTGCTCACCGACCGTGAAAAAGAGGTTCTGCAACTGCTGGCCGAAGGCCGGTCCAACAAGGAAGTCGCCACGCTGTTGAACTTGAGCCCCTACACGGTGGAAACGCACCGGACGCGGATCATGCAGAAGCTGAACCTGCATTCCACCGCCGACATTGTCCTCTACGCGGTCCGCAAGAAGATCATCGCCTGAATCCGGCGCCGTAAAGCGCGCCCCGCGACGCCTGTCTCGCGGAGTGGTACGCTCAGGACGCTATGGGACGTTTCCTTTTCCTCCTGCTTGTCGCCGCCGCGCCGCTGGCCGCCCAGAAATGGACCAACCTGTTCAACGGGAAAAACCTGGACGGCTGGGTGCAGAAGAACGGAACCGCTACTTACACCGTGGAAGACGGCGCGATCGTAGGCCGCACCGCGGAAGGCAGCCCGAATTCCTTTCTGTGCACGGCCCGCAACTACGCCGACTTCATTCTGGAATTCGAAGTCAAGGTGGATCCGGAGCTGAACTCCGGGGTCCAGATTCGCAGCCATCAATACGGCGCGGATACGGAAGTGCAAACCCTGAATCAGACTACCGAGAAGCGCAAATGGCCGGCGGGCCGCGTCTACGGCTACCAGGTGGAGATCTCGAATGAAAAAGAGGGCACCTCCGGCGGCATTTACGACGAAGCCCGGCGAGGCTGGCTGGCGAACATTGCCTCGGATCCCAAGGCGCGCGCCGCCTTCAAAGACAACCAATGGAACAAGTACCGGGTGGAAGCCCGCGGGCCGCGCATCCGGACCTGGGTGAACGGCGTGCCGTGCGCGGATCTGAACGACGCGATGGACGCCGAGGGTTTTATCGGCTTACAGGTGCACTCGTTCAAGGGGCCGCACCCGAAGGAAGTCCGCTGGCGTAAGATTCGGATTCAGGAACTCGGGCGCTAGCGGCCGCGGGTTCGCCTCCCGGGCGCGGCCGCCCGGCGCATGTGTCCCTGCGGGAGGGAAGAATGCAAACGAAAAGGATCCTCTGGGCGGCGCTGGGCGCGCTGGCCGCCCTGCCGGCGTGGCCGCAGGCGGGCATTGTCTCCGAACGAATCCGCGTCGAAGGAAATGTCGCCGTGCCGATGCGGGACGGCGTCACGCTCTACGCCGATGTCTACCGTCCCGCGCGGGACGGCCGCTTTCCCGTGATAGTGGTCCGCACGCCCTACGGCAAGCAGCGCGACGGCGTGCACGAAGCGCTGATTCAGTTCGCCCAGCGCGGCTATGCGGTGGTGATCCAGGATACGCGCGGGCGGTTCGAATCCGAAGGCCGGTGGGACCCCTTCCGCGCGGAAGCGCCGGACGGATATGACACCGTCGAGTGGGCCGCCGCGCAGCCGTGGTCCAACGGCAAGGTGGGGATGTACGGCGGCTCGTATCTGGGCAATGTCCAGTGGCAGGCCGCCGCGCAGACGCCGCCGCATCTGGTGGCCATTTTTCCCACCGTCGCCTCGACCAGCCTCTATCACAACACCTGGTATCACGGCGGCGCGTTCAAACTCGGCTTGGCCGTCGGTTGGGGCGTGGTGCGGAATCCGCGCCGGCAGATGTACCCGCATACCTGGCACCTGGCGCCGCTCGGGCCCGAGGAGTGGCGCTACGATAACCTCCTGTGGCATCTTCCCCTCGCCAGCCTCGACCGGCAGTTCGGCTACGCCGTGCCGCATTTTCAGGATTGGGTGCGGCACGCCTCGTACGACGGCTACTGGAAAGAGATCAGCGTGGAGGAGAAGTTCGGGCGCGTCCAGACGCCCGTCCACGTCCTGGGCGGCTGGTTCGACCTGCTGCTCGGCGGCACGCTCAACGGCTACACCGGCATGCGCCGCGAAGGCGGCTCCCCGCGCGCGCGCCGGGAATCCAAAATGATCGTGGGCGCGTGGGGACACGGCCCCAGCCGCAAGTTCGGCGACGTGGATTTCGGCCCGGAGGCCGACCGCTCCGTCTTCGACCTCAACCTGCGCTGGTTTGATCATTACCTGAAAGGCGTGGACAACGGCATCGACCGCGAACCGCCGGTCGAGATCTTTTACATGGGCGTTAACCGGTGGGTGCGCCATGAGGATTGGCCCATCCCCGGCACGCGGTTCACCCCCTTGTACCTGGATGGCAAAGGGCAGGCCAATAGCGCGCGCGGCGATGGCGCGCTGCGCTTTGATCGTCCGGCCGCGGCCGCCGCCGACGAGTACGTCTACGACCCGCGCCATCCCGTGCCGACGCTGGGCGGCAACGACTGCTGCGGCGCGCCCATGCCGGTGGGCCCCATCGATCAGCGTCCCGTCGAGGGCCGCCACGACGTGCTGGTGTACACCGGCGAATACCTCCGCGAACCGCTCGCCATCGCCGGCCCCGTGCGGATGAAACTGCACGCCGCGACCGACGGCCCGGACACCGACTGGATGGTCAAGCTCGTCGACGTGCACCCGAACGGCTTCGCCATGAACCTGGCCGAAGGTATGCTCCGCGCGCGGTACCGCCAGGGCCTCGACCGCCCGGCGCTGCTCGAACCCAACCGCGTCTACGAGTTCGAAATCGACATGCGCGGCACCGCGCACGTCTTCCTGCCCGGCCACCGGATCCGCGTCGACATCACCAGCAGCAACTTCCCGCAATTCGACCGGAACCCGAACACGGGCGAGGACGCGGCCACCGCGGTCCGCCTGCGCGCCGCGCGGCAAACGGTGTGGCGCGGCGGGCAGCAGGCCTCGCACCTGGTGCTGCCCGTCGTCGATACGCCGCGCTGACGGCTAAGCGCTGAGTTGAATGAGGGAAAAGTGCGCGCCCTGCGGGTCCGCGCACACCGCGAAGCGGCCCACGCCCGGCGCGGACGAGGGGCCGCGGTTGCCTCCCCTCCGGTCAAGCTCCCTCAGTCTACCCTGCCGCCCGCGGCGGGAGAGTGAAATTTACGTCACGAACGGCGCCCCGGGGACCGCGCAGGAGGCGCGCGAACGCCTCCCGGCTCGGTGCGGCAGGGAACCAGCACAAGTGGCCTTGGCAGCGGCAGTCTGACGCGCCGAACCCCGGCCAAACCAGCCGCGCGCCGGGGAGCGCCGCCATCGCGCGCGCCCAGCGGCACTCCTCCCGGCGAGAACCTGCCGCCCACCAGACCTGGCGGACGGCGGCGCATGCCAGCAGGGAGTCAATGTGCCAGTGGAGTTTCCGTTTCGCGCGAAGATGCCGCCCGGCGCGCGCAGCCAATCCGCCGGGTCCCCGCGCGCTGCCCGCATAGCCGTACCAGCCGGGCTCGACCCGCACGCGGCCCAGGCGTCCCACCTCGACCCACCGCCGCCGCGAGGCGCGCACCACCAGCAGATACGTCCCGCCCTGGCGGGGAAGTTCCTTTTGCGGCATGTCACCCGACCGCACGATAATGGGGGCGTGACTCCTGACAATTTTCCCGCGCTCGTTGTGCGCGAGCAAGACGGCGCCACGCAGGCGGCATTGGAAACGCTTTCCGCCGCCGACCTGCCGCCCGGCGACGTCCTCATTCGCGTCCAGTATTCCAGCTTGAATTACAAAGACGGCCTGGCTGTCAGAGGCAAGGGCAAGGTGATTCGACACTTCCCCATGGTGCCCGGCATTGACCTGGCGGGTATCGTCGAGCAGTCCGAATCGCCGGACTGGAAGCCGGGCGAAGCCGTGCTGGTGACCGGCTGGGGCGTGGGCGAAGCGCACTGGGGCGGTTACGCGGGCTACGCGCGCGTGAAATCCGCGTGGCTCATTCGGCTGCCCGCCGGACTTTCGCTCGAGCACAGCATGGCCATCGGGACGGCAGGCTTCACGGCCATGCTGGGGGTGATGGCGTTGGAAGAGCACGGCGTCCGGCCAGGCGGAAAACCGGTCCTGGTCACCGGCGCGGGCGGCGGCGTCGGCGGCGTCGCCGTGGCCCTGTTGGCGGGACGAGGCTATACGGTGGCGGCTTCCACGGGCCGGGCGGAACTCGAACCGTACCTGAAAAGCCTGGGAGCGTCCCGCATGGTGCCGCGCGACGCGCTCGCCCGGCCCTCCAAGCCGATGGAAAGCGAGACGTGGGCCGGCGCGATCGATTCCGTGGGTGGACAAACGCTGGCTACGCTCTACAGCCAGATCGAGCGGCACGGCGCGGCCGCCGTCTGCGGCCTCGCCGGCGGCCACCAACTCCAAACCACGGTTTTCCCCCTCATCCTGCGCGGCGTATCGCTGCTCGGCATCGATTCGGTCTACTGCCCGCCCGCCCGCCGGCAGACCGCCTGGAACCGGCTGGCGGCCGAGCTTTCCCCCGCCCTGCTGGACGCCATGACTACGCGCATCTCCCTCGCCGACGTGCCGCGTTGGGCGGAAACCATCCTGGCGGGAGCCGTGCGCGGCCGTGTCGTCGTCACCCTAGGCGCGTAGAAACGTGCTTGTTAGAATACAAAGATGTTGACGCCTACCGAAAAAATCTGGCATAACGGCCGCTTTATTAGCTGGGACGACGCCCGGATCCACGTCCTTTCCCATGTGGTCAGCTATGGCAGCTCCGTGTTCGAGGGGATTCGCTGTTATTCCACCGAGTCCGGACCCGCGGTTTTCCGGCTGCGGGAGCACATGCGCCGCATGATCGATTCGGCCAAAATCTACCGCATGGACATCGGCTACACGATCGAGCAGCTCTCCGAGGCGATCCTCGAGCTGGTCCGCGTCAACAAGCTGCAATCGTGCTACCTGCGTCCGCTCGCCTTTCGCGGCTACGGGGAGATTGGCGTCAACCCGCTCCGCAACCCGGTCGAGGTTTACCTGGCGTGCTGGGAGTGGGGCAAGTATCTCGGCGAGGAGGCGCTCTCGCAAGGCGTTGATGTGTGCGTGTCCTCGTGGAATCGCATCGCCCCGAACACCCTGCCGGCGCTGGCCAAGGCGGGCGCCAATTACATGAATTCGCAGTTGATCAAGATGGAAGCGCTGCTGAACGGCTACGCCGAGGGGATCGGCCTGGACGCGGCGGGCTACGTCAGCGAGGGCTCGGGCGAGAACATCTTCGTGGTGCGCGACGGACGCATCCACACGCCTCCCCTGGGCGCGTCCGTGCTGCCCGGCATCACGCGCGACACCGTTCTCACGCTGGCGCGCGACCTGCAAATACCGGTGGTGGAAACCATCATCCCCCGGGAGATGCTGTACATCGCCGACGAGGTCTTCTTCAGCGGCACGGCCGCCGAGATCACGCCCATTCGCTCGATCGACAAGATTCAGGTCGGCAAGGGCAGCCGCGGGCCCGTGACGGAAGCCTTGCAAACCGAATTTTTCGGCATTATCAGCGGCAAAGCGCCGGACCGCCACGGCTGGTTGTCCCCGGTGAATGCGGCCCAGCCCGCAGTCCAGTAAGAAGGGTGTAGATCAGAAGAGGCGGGCTCGGCGGCCCGCCTCTCAGAAGAGGCGGGCTCGGCGGCCCGCCTCTCCGGAAACTTCGACTGCGGCCGGATGACGAAGCCGAGCTACCTCCCCCGAGATTTACCCGATTCCGCCAGCTGCAGCCGATGCTTTTTTTGTTGTACCCATTCGGCGGCCAAGGCGCCAGGGCCGAAGGGCGCCACGAGAAGGCTTTTCAACAAGTTTTTTCTCCTGTATTGTGAGGGAGTTCGCAGCCGCGGGCTGTGACAAACCTGTGTATAAAGCAGACGCGTGATGATTTGTATTGGCAAGGATGTTGCTTCAGGGGCCCCGGTGGCGGTCGAGTTTGGAGAGACGATTGAGAACGTACGGCCCGCGGAGGGTCCCGTCGCCCCGTACCTGGCGCCCGGGTTCATTGACCTTCAGGTGAACGGCTACCTCGGCGTCGATTTCTGTTCGCCCGCGACGCCGGTGGAAGAGATCGGCCGCGCCTGCCGCTTTCTCTATTCGACGGGCGTCACCCGTTGGTATCCCACCGTGATCACGGGTTCGCCCGAGGACATGGCCGGCGCCCTGCGCAACCTGGCGCGAGCGAAGGAAATCCTGCCCGAGGGACCTGCCCTGGAAGGGTTTCACGTCGAAGGCCCTTACATTTCGCCCGAGGAAGGGCCGCGCGGCGCGCATCCCGAGCGCTGGTGCCGCCCGCCCGATTTCGACGAGTTCCAGCGTTTTCAGGAAGCCGCGCGGGGGAACATCCGGCTGTTCACCATGTCGCCCGAGTGGCCCGGTTCGCCCGCGTTCATTGAAAAGGTGGCCGCCACCGGAGTCGTGGTCAGCATCGGCCATACCAAAGCCACGTCGCAGCAACTGGCCGATGCCGTGGCCGCCGGCGCGTCGATGTCCACCCACCTCGGCAACGGCGCCCACACCATGCTGCGGCGGCATCCCAACTACATTTGGGACCAGTTGGCCGACGACCGCCTGACGGCCGGGTTCATCGCGGACGGCATCCACGTTCCGGCCGCGTTTTTGAAAGCCGCGATCCGCGCCAAGGGCGTGGAGCGCTGCTTCGTGGTCACCGACGCGAGTACCCCTGCGGGTTGCCCCCCTGGAAGGTACGCGCTGGGCGAGCAATTGGTGGACCTGAACGAGGAAGACTGCGTCGTGCTGGCCGGGCAGGACCGCCTGGCCGGCTCCGCGCTGCGGATGGACCGCGGCGTGGAAAACCTGATGCGCCTGGCGAAGCTGTCCCTGGCCGACGCCGTGCACATGGCGACCGTGAACGCCGCGCGGGCGGGCAACGTCCCGGGCCGCAAGCAAGGTCTGGCCCCCGGCGACCGCGCCGACTTCGTCCTTTTCCGTTTGGAAGACGGACGCGTGGTGGTGGAAGGCACGTGGCTGGGAGGCCGGCGGGTGTACGGGTAGCGCCCGGAGCGCCGCGTTTGGCCGGCCGTATCCGCCAGGGCGTCCCGGAAAGGCAGATTTTCCCCAGTCAGGCTCAAGTTCACGCTCAAACCAACCGATGGAAAAGAGAGCGCGGAGCCAAACGCGGCGTTGCTTTCCGGCACGCCGGCCGCGCCGGAGCAGACCGCGGTGAACAGCTTGAAGAAGAACCTGGTTCCGCTGTTGGGTATCGCCCTGGTGGTCGCGGTGCTGGCCACCGGCATCTTCTACAGCATCTTTGTGGCGAAGATGCGCGAAGTCCCGAAAGATGGCCCGAGTGTGCCGGTGGTGGTCGCGGCGCGCCCCCTGAGCAAGGGCGTTTCCCTGAAAGCGGAGGATTTGCGGGTCGTCCCGTGGCCGGAGAAGGCGGTGTTGAAGGGAGCCTACCGGGAGGCCGGCCCCTTGGAAGGCGCGGTCCTGTTGGACGCACTGGAAGAGAATGAACCGGTTCGGAAGGACCGGGTGGCTCGGCCGGATGGCAAGGCCGCCGGCGCGGCGGGGGTTCCCGTGGGGATGCGCGCCGTCTCGGCGCGGATTGCGGAAGCCGAGGGCGTCACCGATCTTTTGCAGGCCGGGCATCACGTCGATGTCCAGGTGATCAGCCTGCCCGGCGCGCCGCCGGAGCTGCGGACCATCCTGCAAAACGTGGAGGTGCTCCGGGTCGAGACGCCGACAGACCAGCGCGGAGCCCCGGTGGTGACGTTGCTCGTGAAACCTGAGGAGGCCGATGCCTTGAGCCTGGCGGACGCCACGGCGCGGGTGCGGCTCACCCTCCGCAATCCCTTGGACCACCACGCGGCCCCGAGCCAGCGGGTGACCCTGCCGCCCCTGTTCCAAACCGGTCTGGCGGCCAAGCCCCAGGCGAGGTGAGTCGGTGCTTATGGCTGCCCTGCTGACGGTGTTCTTCGCGGTGTTCCTGCTCACCGGATTCGCCGTGGTGGTGGGTTGGCTGCTGCTGGAACGGCGGGGCGACGCCGAGGGGTTGGTGGACTCCGAGGTGGACCTCATGCTGCCCGGACTGCTCAAACGCGACGACCTCAGTTCGATTTCGCTTTGGTCGCGCGTTCTCGAGCGGTTGGACGTCGCCGAGCGGGCCCGGCGCCATCTGGTGCAGGCGGGCATGAACGTATCCGTCGGAAGGCTCAGCGCGATGATGCTGCTGGCCGCCGCCTCCGCCTTTTCGGTGTTCAACAGCTTAGCCCCCAATTCCTGGTTGCTGAACGTCGCCGCGGGGTTGGGAGCGGGTGCGATCCCCTATTGGGCGGTGCTTCGCCGCCGGCGCAAGCGTTTGGCCCGCTTCGAGGACCAGTTCCCCGACGCGCTCGATTTTCTCGCCCGCGCGCTGCGCGCCGGCCATCCGTTTCCGGTGGCGCTGGAATTCCTGGCGAACGAAAGCGCGGCGCCGCTGAGCGTGGAGATGCGCATCACCTCCGACGAACGCCGGCTGGGCATGAGCTGGGACGACGCCTTCCGGAACCTGTCGCAGCGCGTGCCGTTGCTCAACGTGCGGTTGTTCGCCGCCGCGGTGACGCTGCAAACCCGTACGGGCGGCAAACTGAGCGAAGTGCTGGGGCAGCTTGCCGAGACCATGCGCGAAGCGGCGTCGCTGCGCGGGGAAGTCCGGGCCATCTCGGCGCACGGGCGCATGACCGGCACCATCCTCACGGTGATGCCCATCGCCATCTGCTTCCTGATGACCTCGGTCAACCCCGGCTATCTCAATGTACTGCTGCACCATCCGCTCGGGCCGCCGTTAATCCTGGCTTCGATCGGGTGCCTGGTCCTGGCGCATCTGGTGATCCGGCGCATTGTGGATGTACGGCTATGAGCCCTGGCTTGCTGGCGGGTTACTTCCTGTTCGTGCTGGCGGCGGTAGCCGGTGCGTGCTTCGCGTACCTGGCATGGCGGCAGGAAGCGGACGCGGCCGGCGGCGCCATATCCAGCGCGCTGCTGCACGGTCCCCGCTCCGGCGGCGTGCGCGAATGGTTTCTTGGCCTGTTTCGTGAGGTGGGCGCGCGCGTCCCGGTCGGACAGCCCGCCGGCGATCCGCTTCGCCGGCAACTCGCGGCGGCGGGCTACCGCTACCCCGCCGCAGTGACGACGTTTTACGGCATCAAGCACGTGCTGGCCGCCTTGTGCGGCGGGTCGGCCGCCTGGATTTCTTTTGTCAACCGCAGCGACCTTCCCACGGCGCTGATCGCCGGAGCGGCGGTCGGCGGCTTCGCGCACATGCTGCCGGACCGGGTGCTGCGAGCGCTGGTCAACTCCCGCTGCCAGCGCCTCCGGGAAGCGGTCCCGGTCGCACTCGACCTGCTCGTCCTCAGCATTGAGGCCGGCCAGTCCTTGAACCAGGCGTTGATCGACGCCAGCGCCGAACTGCGCGATGCGTATCCGGACCTGAGCGCGGAACTGGCCCAAGTGCACCTCGAATTGCGCGCCGGCAAGAGCCGCGCCGACGCCTTGCGCCAGCTTGGCGAACGCAGTCCCGAGCCCGAACTCCGGAAACTCGCGGGCCTGCTGACCGACGCCGACCGCTTCGGCACCAGTCTGGCGCCCGCTTTGCGCACCCATGCCCTTTACCTGAGACGCCGCATGCGGCAGCAGGCGCAGGAGGCCGCCCGCAAGGTGTCACTCAAGCTCGTGTTCCCGGTGTTTTTCCTGATCTTCCCGTCCGTCCTGTTGGTGACCCTGGGACCGGCGATCCTCAAGATGATGGAGGAATTCCGGAAGATCATCGGCTCCTGAGCGCGGGGACACGCAGCGCTGACCAAGCTGTGGGGCAAGTCTCCGACTTGCCCGGGCAAGTCTCCGACTTGCCCTGAGCAAAGATATGAGCAAGCCGGAGACTTGCTCTAAAACGTAGCGCCGGTCCCCGACCGGCGGCGGCGAACCCTAAGAAAGGGTGCGCCGCCGGTGTGGGTGGCGCACCCTTTCGCGTGCAGCGGAACTTTAGTTCCGCCTGGCGCTGCTGGACTCGTGCGCCGCAGGCCGCCGGGAGACTGAAGTCTCCCGGCACCCTGAAGGGTGCGCCACCGGGCGCTGGTGGCGCACGCTTTCGCGTGCAGCGGAACTTTAGTTCCGCCCACCCTGGGCCGGTCGGAGACCGGCCCCACGTGGCGCCGGTCCCCGACCGGCGTATCAAAGCAAGTCAGAGACTTGCTCTACGAAAGCCCTACGGCGCCGGCTCGAACAGTTCCCTGGCCGTCCGGAACGTGTTGGCATGCGCCTCGACCGTGTCGCGGAGCGGATCCGCGTAGCCACCCCCCAAGGTCGCCACCAGCGGGATGTGGCGGCCGCGCGCCGCCTCCATCACCAACCGGTCGCGTTCGCGCAGGCCGGCGTGGGTCAGGGAGAGACGCCCTAGACGGTCGGTGGCCAGCCCGTCGACGCCGGTTTGAAAGAGCATCATCTCCGGCTGGAACGCCAGGACCTCGCGCAGGGCTTCGGCGAGAATCCGCAGATACTCCTCGTCCCCGGTTCCGTCCGGCAGATCGATGTCGAGGCGGCTGCGCTGTTTGCGGAGCGGGTAGTTGTTGCGGCCATGCATGGAGAACGTAAAGACTTCCGGATCGTCCGCGAAGATGGCGGCGGTGCCGTCGCCCTGGTGCACATCCAGGTCGACCACCGCCGCGCGGGTGATCCGCCCGAGGCGGCGCATCTCGTGAATGCAAATCGCCAGATCGTTGAACACGCAGAAGCCCGCGCCCTCGGCGTACGAAGCGTGATGAGTGCCGCCAGCCAGGTTCCCGCCGAACCCGATCCTCCAGGCATCATCCGCCGCCGCCAGGCTGCCGCCCACGGAGGCCAGCGTGCGGCGGACCAGACCTGCGGACCAGGGAAAACCGATTTGGCGGACGATTCGCGGGTCCAGCGTCCCATCGAGGAAGCCCCGTACGTATGCGGGGTGGTGGGTCCGCTCGATCTGGGCGGGTTCCGCCAGACGGGCGGGAACGAACTCAAAACCCCCGCTCGCCCTCAGCGCGTCCCGCACCATTCCATATTTCTCCATGGGAAACTTGTGTCCTGGAGGCAAAGGAATGGCGTAGTCGTCGCAGTAGTACAGGCGCAATCGGAATCGATCGGGAGAGAGGGATAGCGGGCGCCGTCGGCGCCCGCCGGGCTCAAATCTTGTGTTCTTTGAAAACCACGTGCTTGCGGGCTTTGGGGTCGAACTTCTTCAGTTCCAGCTTCTCCGTCTTGGTCTTGGGGTTCTTGCTGGTCGTGTAGAAGTAGCCTGTTCCCGCCGTGGAGACCAATTTGATCAAAACGCGAGGCATCAGCCAGCTCCTTAGATCTTCCGTCCTTGCTTCCGCAGGTCCGCGACCACGCGCTCGATGCCGAGCTTGTCAATGGTCTTGATAGCCGCCGCCGAAACGCGCAGGCGGACCCAACGGTTTTCGCTGGGCAAAAAGAACCGCTTGTCCTGGAGGTTCGGCTTGAACCAGCGCTTGGTCTTGTTGTTTGCGTGCGAGACGCGCTGACCGGCCACCGGACGCCTGCCGGTCACTTCACACACTTTCGACATAACCTTCCTATTTTGCCAGAGATTTGGCGATTTGTCAGCTTGCGGGAGTCGGCTGCTCCACCGGCCCTTGCCGCCCCGCGGTCAAAAGACGTACTTGAGCGCGAATTGCAGGTTCCGCATCGTCAGGCGCGTCCCGGCGATTCGTCCGAAATCGGCCGAGGTCACATTCGTGTTCGGGTTGCCCCAGTTTGGATGGTTCGGGAAGTTGAACGCCTCGAACCGGAACTGCAGGTAGCGGCTCTCCGAGGGCAGGCGGAAATTCTTCAAAATCGAGAAGTCCCAGCCGATGATGCCCGGAGCATTCAGGGTGTTCCTCCCCACATTGCCGTGGGTGCCCGGCGCGTTGGCGAAGAACTGGCTGGTATCGAAAAACCGCTGCGGGTCCTGCTGCCCGCGGGGCAGGGCGGCGTCTCTGCCCGTGGAATTCGGCCGGTCGAAGAACGCGCCCGTATTCGAGGCGTCCTGCCCGTTGGTGACCGTGACGGGGAAACCCGATTGCAGCGTCAGAATGCTTCCCAACTGCCACCCGCCCGCGACGGCGTCGAGGACAGGATGATCGATGTTCGCCGCTCTGCCCTTGCCGACCGGGATGTCCCACAGCGCCGAAGTGACCAACCGATGCCGCGTATCGTGGCTCGAACGCGCCCGCTCGCACTGCCGGCAGTAACTGTTTTGGGGAAACAGCGTGTCGCCGCCCTGGTTGCGGATCGCCGTCGCGGTGTCGATCGACTTGGCGTAGGTGTAGCTGGCCAAATAAGTCAGGCCGTTCGAATAGCGCTTGGTCCACTTCGCCCCCAGCGAGTGGTAGTTACCATTGCCGCCATTGTCCACAAGCTGGATCCGGCCGAAATTCGGGAAGGGCGACCGCTCGAACACCGCGCGCCGGTCCACCCGCAGGTCCGCCGGAATCGCCTCGTTCACCGCCCGCAGGGATTCCAGCCGGTGGCTGACGCTGCCCAAATAGCCTACTTCGACCAGCATGTTGTCCGACAGTTCGCGCTGCACGTTTACCATCATCTGCATCGAATAGGGTGTCCGGCGGTCGTAGGGATTGGCAAACGTATACGGCCGCGGCACATTCGCGACGCCCCCCGCGATCGATGCCAGCGCGTTGCTCCAGTTCAACTGCGGAAACTGCTGGCTGGAGTTGTCCCGCAGCCTCCCCGCCAGGTTCCGCGCCATATCAAAGCGCGGGTTGCCCGTATCTTGCGAATAGAAGACGCCCGCGCCCGCGCGCACCACCCACTTGTTGGTCGGCATCCAGGAGACCCCGAAGCGCGGCGCAAAATCGTTCTTATCGACGCCCACCAGCCGGTTGCCCAGCGTTCCGTCGCAGCGGACGGCGATGTTCGGCCAGCGCAGATTGATGCCCTCGTAGCAGTTCTGCCGCGGAGCGCCCTGCCGCATGAAGAACGGATACAGGCTCTGGTCGGCGACGTTCGGCGCCTCCAGGGTCGTGCGCGCATCGAAGGGCACGATCCCGTTGAAAAGCGTCCCTGTCTGGTCTTCCCAGGGCGGGTTGAGTTCGTAGCGCAAACCCGCGTTGATTGTCACTTTACGGCTGATCTTCCAGGTTTCGTCGACGTAGAACGCCAGATTGGTGGCGCGAAACCGCGCGCGGGCGATGGATACCGCCGCCTCCGCCTGGAAAGTCTCTCCCAGGAGGAAGTCCGCGAACGGATCTCCGGAAATCCCCGTCAGCGCCAGGTTGTTGGTCGCGTTCCGCTGGAAGGTGAACTGCCCGCGGGCGAACTGGTTGCCCACCTGGTTGTAGGCGTCCCGCCGCACCTCGCCGCCAAACTTGATCGTGTGCTTGCCTCGCACGATCGTCGTGTTGTTGATGAACTGGAGCGCGCTGTTATTGTTCTCGTACGGCCCTTCCGAGCTATTGCCGAAGCCGGCGTAAACGCCCTGCAAGCTGACGTTGGGAATTCCCCACTGCACCGGAGGCCCGCTGGCCAGCCCGGGAATCTTCAGTTCGCCTACCACGTCGCGGGTGAACGCAAGCTCGGGCCCCGTCGTGTTGTAGAACTGCGTGAAGCCGAAGCGCGTTTCATTGACGACCGCCGGCGAGAGAACCCGGCTGTTGGACACCATGTACTGGTTGAAGTTCGTCACAATTTTTTCGCCGTTCAACCGGAGCGCTTCGGTCAGTTGGTTTTCGTCGCCCCAGGAGTAACGCCCGAACCACTGGGAACTGGACGATTCCACGAAATCAAAGCGGGTCACCAGTTGGTCGCGGTTGATCGGACGCCCCTGCGCCTGCTGGAAGTTGTTGCGGAGTCCCGCCCCGGGCACGTTGGGTGCCGGATAGAACTCCAGCAATTGCCGGCTGACGGAGGCAATGCGCGTGCTCGGAATGATGTTGCCCGGAAACGGCGAGGCGACAATCTGGCCGCCTACGTTCGCTCTGGTGCGCGGATCGAAAATACCCGCCGTGCCCAGCGGCAGCTCGCCGAAGTTACCCTCCCGCATCGCCGGCGAGGGAAGACTCGAGATCGCCTGTACGGTCCGCCGCTGGCGGAACCACTCGTAGTTGGCCATGAAAAACAGCCGGTTCCTGCCGTCAAACAGTTTCGGCACGGAAACCGGCCCGCCCAGCGTGAAGCCAAACTGGTTCAACCGAAAAGGATCCTTCGGGGGACGGTTTGCCGTGAACGCGTAATTCTTCGCGTCCAGCTTCTCGTTCCGGAGGAAGTGGAACAGCGTGCCGTGGTAGTCGTTGCCGCCGCTTTTGGTCATGATGTTGATCTGGGTGGCGCCCCGCCCGAATTCCGCCGGATAGATCCCGGATTGCACCTTGAATTCCTGGAGAGCATCCACCGACGGCAGCACGACGAAGGTGTTGAAGTTCGGATCGGTGTTCTCCACGCCGTCCAGCGTAAACCGGTTGAATTGGGCTCTCTGCCCGCCCACCGAAATCGACTGGGCCGCGCGGATCCCCCCCTGTCTGGCGTCCGCTTGACCCGCCGCCGGGAAGCCGAAACTCACATTTGGCGCCAGCGCCACCAGTTGCAGGGCGTTGCGCCCGTTCAATGGCAGTTCGACGATCCGTTTGTTCTCGATCACGGTGCCCACGGTCGCGTTCTCGGTTTGCAGCGCGATCGCCCCCGCGGAAACCGAAACCGACTCGGTCACCTCGCCCACCGCCATCTCGAAGTCCAGGCGCAGGGTCTGCTGCACCTCCAGCGTCACGTTGCTTCGGATCACGGTTTTGAAGCCCCTCGCCGACGCCCTCACTTCGTAAAGGCCTGGATTCAAGGCGGGAAACGAGAACACACCCGCCTCGTTGGTGACGGCTTCGCGCGTCGCCGAGGTCGCGTTGTTGCGCACGCTGATCGTGGCGCCTGAAATCACCGCGCCGGTTGAGTCGGTCACGATTCCCGTAATTTCACCCAAGGTCTGCGCGAAACTGGGCGCGACCGTTACTAGCAGGGTAAAAACGACACACGGAGTCGCTTTCATACTTGCCCCCGAAACGAATTGAGCTGCCCCCTGGCAGGCTTGATGAGCCAGATGTTACCACTGGCGCTGCGCGAAAGCAAGAGAATTTGTGCGTAAAACCGTTTGGCAAACTGTCTCTCGAAAGCCCTACGGCCAGGGCGCACCGCGCCATGCCGGTTCCGGCGGAGAACCGCACGCACTAAAATAACCGGCCTTTCAGACTTTCAGAGACGCCAGTTCGGGGATTTCCGCTCCGCCGGGTTCCGCCGGGCGCGCTTGCGCTCCGGCGGCCTATCCGCTAATTCCCCCGGGGCTCGGAACCGATCACTGCTTCCCGTCCGTTCCGGAAGGCGATCGGTTTTGGGGATGCCAGGCGGAGAATGGCGGCTCCACGTGGAAGAAGGAACCCTGCTACCTTCATAGGCATGGCACAGATCCTGGCGGGTGCCCCGGTGCGCGACGCCATCCTGGCGGAACTGAGGGAGCGCATCCGGCGGCTTCCCCGCGCTCCGGGGCTCGCGGTCATCCTGGCCGGGGACAATCCGGCCTCGGCGATCTATGTGCGCAACAAGGTGAAGGCCTGCGCCGAATTGGGCATGGTCAGCGAGCAGCGCACGCCGCCCGCATCCATCGAAACCGATGAGTTGCTGGCGATGGTGCGGGAATTCAACGAGCGGCCGGAGATCGACGGCATCCTGGTCCAGATGCCGTTGCCGCCCCAGGTGGACAGCCGCCGGGTGCTTCAGGCGATCGCGCCGGAAAAGGACGTCGATGGCTTTCATCCCGTGAACGTCGGCTACCTGGTGGCGCAGGTGGAGGGACCGCGGGCGTGCACCCCGGCGGGCATCATGCGCCTGCTGGCGTACTACGGCATCCCGGCGGCGGGCAGGCACGCGGTGGTGGTCGGCCGCAGCGACATCGTGGGCAAACCGATGGCGCTGCTGCTGCTGCACGCCCATGCGACGGTGACCATTTGCCACTCGAAGACTCCGGATCTGGCCGCCGTGTGCCGCGGCGCGGACATCCTGGTGGCGGCCATGGGCCGTCCCGCCCTGCTCACCCGCGACTACCTGAAACCGGGCGGCGTCGTGATTGATGTCGGCATGAACCGTCTGGACCAGCGCGAGCAGGCCGCCGCGATCTTCCGCGGCGACCCGAAGAAACTCGAGCAGTTCGAGCGCAACGGCAGCGTCCTGGTAGGCGACGTGCACCCGCTCGATGTAGCCGAGGTGGCCGGCGCGTACACGCCGGTGCCCGGGGGCGTCGGTCCCCTGACGATCGCGATGCTGATGGCTAACACCGTCCGGGCCGCGGAACGCCGTGCATGCTGAAAGTCGGTCTCACCGGCGGCTTGGCCAGCGGCAAGAGCTTTGTAGGCTCGGCGCTCGAGGCGCTCGGCTGCCGCGTCATCCGCGCCGACTTGCTTGGCCACCAGGTGCTGGCCCGGGACGGCGAAGCGTTCGCGGACGTGGTGGCGGCGTTCGGTTCCGGTATTCTGGCCGAGGACGGCGCCATCGACCGCCGCAAACTGGCCGCCCTGGTGTTCGGCCATCCCGAACGGCTGCAACGGCTCAATAGCCTGGTCCACCCCTGGGTCGTCCGCCGGGAAGAACAAGCGATGGAGGAGTTCGCCAGGACGGAACCGGACTGCATCGCCGTCGTCGAGGCCGCTATCCTGATAGAAACGGGCAGTCACCGGCGGTTCGACCGGCTGATCGTGGTGGTGTGCAGCCCCGAGGAACAGGTGCGCCGGGCGATGAAACGGGACCATCTGACGCGGGACGAGGTAGCGGCCCGGTTGCGGCATCAGTTGCCGCTTGCGGAAAAAAAGAAATACGCCGATTTCGTGATCGACACGTCCGGCGAGAAGGAAGAAACGGTGCGCCAGGTGCGCGCCGTCTATGAAGCACTCCGGAGTTTGCCCCAATGAAAGCTCGCACGCTGATTCTTACCGCCGCCTTCGTGGCGGGTTTCCTCGCCATCACCTCCACGGGGAGCTGGAGAGTGGCGGATCTGCTGGCGCCGCTGGCGAACACGCGGCTGGGAGCGAAGTTGCGCAGCGCGGTCGCGCCGCTCGAAACCACCGGCAAACTGTGGACCTCGCCCGAGGTGGCGCAAGGCGCGAACACCTACACGGCGGACGAGCAGAATAACATCGACATTTACCGCATGGCCAACGAGGCTACGGTCAACATCACCAGCGTCGTCTACCGCCAGGATTGGTTCTTCCAGGTGGTTCCCGAGCGCGGCCAAGGTTCCGGATTTCTGATCGACGCCGACGGGCGGATCCTCACGAACCGGCACGTGGTCAGCGGACGCGCCCCGGAAGTGTGGGTCACCCTCGCGGACAAGACCCGCTATAAGGCCCGCATTCTCGGCCGCGACAGCCGGGCGGATCTGGCGCTGATCAAGATTGAACCCAAGAAGAAGCTGCCCTTTCTCAAACTGGGCGATTCCGACAAAGCGCGCGTCGGCCAGAAGGTGCTGGCGATCGGGAACCCATTCGGTCTCGACGGGACCCTCACCGTGGGGGTAGTGAGCGCGGTGGGGCGCACCATTCGCACCGAGGACGCCATTCTCGAGAACATGATCCAGACCGACGCGGCGATCAACCCGGGCAACAGCGGCGGACCCCTGCTGGACGGCCACGGCAACGTGCTGGGCATCAACACCATGATTTATGGCGCGCAGGGCAATATCGGCATCGGGTTCGCCATGCCGATCAACCGGGCCATCGCCATGCTGGAAGAGTATCAGGCGCGAGGGCGCGTGGCGCGTCCGGTGCTGGGCATCACCACCTACCCGGTGGAAGGGGACCTGGCGGAGGCGCTGGAACTGCCGGTGGAAGGCGGCTTACTCATTCAGGAAGTGGCGCCAGGTTCTCCCGCCGAGGCTGCGGGGCTGCGCGGCGCGCGGCGCGTGGTCTACGCCGGCAATTACCCGATCGGGATCGGCGGCGACTTGATCATCGCCCTGGATGGGCAGCCGATCCGCACTCAGGAAGCCATGCAGCGGCTGATGAACCGCAAGAAGGCCGGCGATCCGCTCGAAGTTACCATTTTCCGGCAGGGCCGGACGATGAAGATCCGCGTAACACTGGGCGCCGCGGCCGAGGAATTGTAAGCGGCCCGTCCCTTCGTGGCGCCGCGCCGTTTCAGCGCAGGAAGCCGGACATCCCCGTCTCGCGGGCGCAGAGTTCGTCGTTGAGCGGGTCATCCAGCGCCAGGATCCAGCGCGCCTCCGGGGAAAGCCCGGCCTGTACCTCGGGCGGAATCAGCCTCTTCTGCCATTGCTGCTGGGGCTTGTCGCGGCGCGTGTAAAAGCCATGCAGCGCGCGGCGCGGCGCCGCGGTCCGGTTGGCGGTTCCCCCGTGCCAGGCATGGGCGTTCAGCACCACGACCGTACCGGCCCGGCCCGTGATCAAGACTTCGCGGGGGTGCGGTTCCGCCGGGTTGGCCATCTCCTGGTGCGGCAGCCGTCCCCAGCGGTGCGAGCCGGGAACCAGCCGCAAGGCGCCGTTGGAAGCGGTAAAGTCATCCAGCATCCAAACCGAGTTGGCGACCCAGAAACCCCGTTCATCGGCCAGCGCGCCGGCATCGGCATGCAGGGGTTGCGCCACGCCGTTGTGCGGATTCGCCGCGCGGGCGTTGAGGCTGCTCAACTTGAATTCCGGGCCGAGCAGGTAACGCACACACGCCAGGACCGTGGGGTGCAGCACCACTTGGAGAAACACCTCGCCCTTGGCCGCCAGGTTCGCCAGACGGCGGGCGCCGGGTTCCTGCCGGAATTCCGCCCCGGCCTGCTCGCCCTCTTCGCGCAAGAGTTCGTCCACCCGCGCGCGCAGCGCCGCCAGCAGCGCCGGCGGCATCAGGTCGGGAAAGATCGTGTAGCCCAGCACATCGAGCTGTTGTCTTACTGCGGCATCCATAGAGAAACGCTCCCGGCTTCCAGGTCGAGCAGGAACTGTTTCCACTCGAGGCCGCCGCCGAAGCCGGTCAGTTTGCCGGTCGAGCCAACCACGCGGTGACACGGGATCAGGATCGGCAGCGGGTTGCGCCCGTTGGCGGCGCCGACCGCGCGCGCCGCGCGAAGGTCGCCGATCTCGGCCGCGATTTGCTGATAGGAGCGCCTGGCGCCGTACGGAATTCGCCGGAGCGCCTCCCACACCCGCAATTGAAAAGGCGTTCCCGCCGGGCGCAGCGGCAAGTCGAACGTGCGGAGCGCGCCGCGAAAATAGGCATCCAGTTGAGCCGCCGTTTCGCGCAGCAACAGGAGCGCCGGTGCAGGATCACATTCGCCGCCGGCGTGGACCCCGAACTCCACGCGCACGAGAGCGCCCGCGTCCGCCACCAGGTGGAGGCGCCGTCCCCTGCCGCACGCATACTCGGCGCAACCGCGCATCGAAGCGCATTGTAGCGCGGGACCTCCGCGCTGATAGAGTAAGAGCAAATGCGAAGCTTTGCCCTCTTGTTCCTGATCTCCAGTTGCGCGGCCGGCGGCGTCGAGGCGCTGAATGGCCGGTGGAATATCAAAGTGGAAAACGACCCGCGGCATCGCGCCTGGTGGCTGGAGGTTTCCGGCGCGGGCGGAAGCGGGCCGCTCCAAGGCAGATTCGTCGGGTTTCCCGGCGGGGACATGGCGGAATTGCCTTCGCCCAACGTCTCCCCCCTTCAGCCCGACGGCGACGCGCTCACCTTCACCTGCACCCGGAACAACCGCAACATGCAATACCGCGTCCGCGTGGTGAACGGGCGGCTGGAAGGAACCCTCACGGAGAACGGCAAGGTGACCCGCTTCTTAGGCGAGCGCGCCCCGGTGATTCGCGACCAGGACGACGGCTCGTGGGTTCCCGGAAAGCCGGTGGCGCTGTTCAATGGCCGGGATTTGCAGGGGTGGACCCCCATCGAGGATGGCCGCAAACTCGGCTGGACCGTCAAGGACGGCATCCTGACCAACGAGGCCGGGGCGAACAACCTCGCCTCGATAAGAAAATTCTGGAACTTCCTCCTCGAGGCCGAATACCGGATGGCGGCGGACACCAACAGCGGCATCGGCCTGCGGGGCCGCTACGAGATCCAGATCTATCAGGATTACGGCCAACCTCCAAGCCTTGGCGGGCACGGGGCGCTCTACAGCCGCATCGCCCCGCGCGTGAACGCCACGCGTCCGCCCGGCCAGTGGCAGCAAATGAAGATTCGCCTGGTCGGCCGCGATCTCACGGTGGAGTTGAATGGGCAGATCTTGCTGGACAAAGTGGAGGTCGAAGGGCTCACCGCCATGGCGACCGACGCGGACGAAGCGCTGCCCGGTCCGATTACCCTTCAGGGCGACCATCGCGTGGTGGAAATCCGTAAACTCGTCGTCACGCCGCTCAAGAAGCGGGGCTCGTAGAGGGCTCTCCCTTTCGCCTCCGATAGATTTGAGTAGCGGAGGCCCATCATGATCGAGTCAAGCTCGGCGCCATTCCGCGCGCGCCGGTCTGGTCGGTGCTGACGTCGCAGGACGATTACCGGACGCACCGGTATTTCGACTACGTCTTCCCGAAGCGCTATTTCTGGCGCCGGGGCTTCGACGGCCTGTACGGCACGGTGGCGCGCTGGGTAGCGACGCCGGGGCAGTGGAATTCCGGCCTGACGGAGGAGGATTGCTTCGCCGTCGTCAAGTCCTTGTTCGGACTGGAACTGCCCGGGGTGAAGAACCTGGCGGATCTGGAGCACGGCTTGCCGAATGAGTTCTTCGACCAGGTCGTCTACGGCGAGACGCGCCGGGTGCTGGAGGCCACCGGCGATCCGGACACGGTGATCGCGTGGGTCTCGACCGGCCGCCATCCGCACGCCGGCGATCCTATGCCGGCGCATGACCTGTACCGGATCCTGGCGGCCTCGCACCGGGCGGGCTTGAAACGGTTTATCTTACACCCCGACGTCAACCTGGGCGCGGCGGAATGGAAGATGATCTCGCGTTTCTGCGGCAAGGAGTGGGTGGAAGATCCAGACGGTTATTGGCCGCCGGACACGCCGAAACCGGATACCTGGAACGGGGGCCGCCGCCCGCCGCCGCGCTAGGCCGCGCGCGCCGCCTTCTCGCGCAAGGCTTCGTCGTAGCCTGCCGCCGTGTGATAGAGGATCAGGTCGAAGAAGCTGTTGAGCCCGTGGCATAATTCCAACTCCCGGTAGAGGTCGAGAGAGTTCTGCGCCGGGCTGGCCTCGGCCGCATAGCGGACGATTTGCTTGCGAATTGAGGTGATCATGTAAATCAACTCGGGCAGCGGAACGCCCTCCCGGAAACGCCGCCGTCCAAGATCCTGATAACAGGCGGCGATTTCTTCGTCATTGCGCCGCGCCAGCCAGTGGCCGAGATTGCGGGCGATGGCGGCCGCCCGCTCGCGGATCTCATGATCGGAGATGGTGCGGTAGTGCGGCAGCCGCGCGTCCCGGCGTACTTGCCGGACCACTTGTGCGGCGATTTGCTCCCAATTGGCTTCGATGCGTTGAATCAGAGTCAAGGCGATCATGGGCATGGTTCTCTCCGGTTTGGAATCTTGCGCCAAATCTCCAGCGGCGCGGCTCGGCGCATCGCGGCCGCGCCTTGCGTCTTTTCGCTATGGGATGGGGGATGCGAGGGAGGCCGGAGCGGTTTCCGGGATAAACCAAGGAAATGCCGGGGACTTTCGAAGGTACAATCAAAGCATTGTGAGGATCATGGCGGCTGCCGGGATCATCGCGGCGATGACGCTGTGGTGCGGCGCGGCCGCGGGTCAGGACGCCGCGAATCCGCCGCCGGCCGGCGCCCCTGCCGTGCTCGAGTACGTTGGCAAACCTCTGGTCGTTCCTTTTACCTGCACCGACGACGACATCAGCTTTGCCGGCATGGCTTGCACCGAGGAAGAGCCCTGCCCGGTATACCTGGAGTTGACGTCGGTCGAGCGTCTGAACAACCGCCTGCTCGTCGTGGGCAACCTGCACTCGTCCAATGTCACCTTGTACTCGGTTTTGCTGTTGAGCAACGACGGCGGCAAGACCTGGCGCGAGCCGGTGGAGCGGTTGCGCGGCGCTGCCCTGGACCAGATTCGCTTCTATGGGTTTGACCAGGGTTGGATCTCGGGCCAGTTCATGCAGCCCTTGCCCCGCGACCCGTTTTTTCTGGTGACGCGCGATGGCGGGCAGAGCTGGCGGCGGCGCCCCGTGTACGACGATGAGCGGCCGGGCACGATCCTCCAGTTCTGGTTCGACTCGGCCAAGGATGGAGCCATGTTGATGGATCGCGGGCAGTCCGCCGACGGGATGCGCTACGAGTATTACGAGACGCCGAACGGGGGCGATACCTGGATGGTGCGCGAGTCGAGCGACAAACCCATTCGCCGGAAGCGGCCGTCTCCACCGCCGGCCGTGGAGGTGGTCCGGTTGCGGGCCGATGAAAAACTGAAAGCGTACGTGGTGGAGGAACAAAAGGGCGGTCAGTGGGCGGCGGCGGCCGGTTTCCTGATTGAAGTAGGGAGTTGCCGTCCGGCCGTCAGAGACGTCGAGGAACCGCCTCCGCCTCCCCCCACCGAAACGGCCGAGCCGGCTACAGCGCCGGGCGGCGTCCTGGTGATCCCTTCCGAGCCGGAGAAGCGGCGCCGGCCACGACGGTGAGGCAGCGTTGGGGGAACATCACGAGGACCCTTCTTTTTCAGAAAGTTAGCGGAGGCCGAGCAGGCGATGCGCAGGGTGGTCAGGCTCGGGAGCCGGTCTAATCCCCGCGCGCGAACCCGCCGATAAGAAGACCCGAGGAGCAGACCTTCGAGATGGAAACCCTGGCGGGCTCGCCACCGGTGCCAGGCGCGGGGCTTGACATAGCAGCCGCACGGCCCACCATAAAGATACAGGAGGGCGGTTTGAGGATTCTCATCGCCGAGGACGACGCCATCTCGCGCCGGCTGCTGGAAACAGTCCTCAGGAAGTGGGGCTACGAGGTCGCCATCGCCAACGATGGCGAGCAGGCATGGCGTTTACTGGAAAATGACGAGGCGCCGCGGCTGGCGATCCTCGATTGGATGATGCCGGGCTTGGATGGCATCGAAGTCTGCCGGCGCGTGCGCGAGCGGAACGCATCCACCTACACATATATCCTCCTGCTGACGGCCCGGAGCCAGCGCGAAGACCTGTTGCAGGGGATGGAGGCCGGCGCGGACGACTACCTGACGAAGCCGTTCGACGCGAATGAGTTAAAGGTCCGCTTGCGGGCGGGACGCCGAATTCTGGAGTTGCAGGAACAATTGATCAACGCGCAGGCGGCGCTTCGGGACCAGGCGGCGCGAGACCCGCTGACCGGCATCTGGAACCGCTCGGCCGTGTTCGATATCCTTCAGCGCGAATTGGCGCGATCCGAACGGGACGCCTCGCCGCTGGCGGTGGTGATGGCGGACCTGGACCATTTCAAGAAACTCAACGATACGTTCGGTCATTTGGCCGGAGATGCCATCCTGCGCGAAACGGTACGCCGGATGGCCGGCAGCATCCGGAACTACGACGCGCTGGGGCGTTACGGTGGCGAAGAGTTCCTGCTGGTGCTGCCGGGCTGCGACCTTGCTTCGGGGCTCTACCGGGCCGAGCAGATCCGGCGCGCGGTGACGAGCGAACCCGTCGATACTTCGGAAGGGCGAATTGCGGTGACTTGCAGCTTCGGCGTCGCGGCCACCGACGGCCTGAACCACCAGAATTCGGACCACCTGGTGCACCGGGCCGACGCCGCCTTGTTCAGAGCCAAGCACAACGGCCGGAATCGCGTCGAGAGCTGAACAGCGCCAAGGCCCCGGCCGGATGGCGGTCGGCCGGTTGGCGTATGATTTGCTAAGGCCTGTTGAGGCATGAGATCGCTTGCCAATCCGCTCCCGATCAAGTTGGTCATGGTTGCCACCGCGCTGGCGCTGGCGTTGATCGCCGGACTGGGTTGGTATGTCTGGACCACTATTACGGTCATGGAGTCGGCCCATGCGTTGACCGAGCAAGGTCTGGCCACGGTGGGCGAGATCCGGTCTTTGCATGACGCCATCGCCGCCTATGCCCGGCTCCGCCTTCGGGAAGGACCGCAGCCGTGGCAAGACCGCTACCGCGCCCTGGCGCGGCGCCGGGACGAGTTGCTTTCCGCTCTCGATGCGCGGCTGGCGTCCGGCCCCCATGCCCCGAGGGTTCGCGATTTGGCGGAACAGGCCGCCGCTTTGCGCAGTTTGGAAGTGCAGGCGTTTGCCAAGGCGGCGGCCGGACAGCCGGCGGAGGGGCTTGCATTGATTTCTGGCCAGGGGTACGAAACCGCCCGGTCCCGAGCCGAGGAGGTCCTCGGCAGTTTGGCCAGCGAAATCCAGACCTTGGCGGCGCGCGAAGTCCGCGAGCAGCGCCAGGCCGGCAACATCGTGTTGGGAGCGGTGTCCATTGCGGTCTTCCTGCTCCTGTTTACCTGGGTGGCCAGCTTGCGGATCAGCGCCAGTCTGGTGGCGCGGCGGCTCACCGAAGAGCAGGAGCGTGCCGAGCAAGACCGCCGGGCCGCTTTCATCGCGGAAGTGCGCGAGACGCTGGCCAAGGGCGAGCCGCTAGACGGGATTACGCGCGCGATCAGGAAGCATTTCGGCATCGAGGTTTCTCTGGTTTGGATCCAGCCGCGGGGAGACCGCCATCTGGAACTGGCTGCCGCCAGCGCGGACTGGCCCTTATCCCCCGAAGACCAGTCGTCTTTGCGGCAGTGGTTGGAGCAGGAACTCGACTCTCCTGGCCGTCCGGGTTCCTCAGGGAAGGCCCAGCCGGTCGTCATCGGAGACCGGGCGTTTGCCAGCTATCACGTTTTTCCGCTGGTGCTGGGCGAACGCCGCGTGGGCGCGATTGCCTTGTTCGGGCGGGATGCGCCCCCCCCGCACGCCGCCGAAGCCGTCGCCCTGACCACAGACCTGATTGCGCATGGCATCGAACGCGCCGGCGCCGAGGCGCTCCTGCGCCAGTATGCCGCCGAACTGGAAGAGGCCAATGCGCGCCTCGAGGAGCAGGCCGCCAAACTGTCCCGTTCGGCCGGAGAACTCGCCCTCGCCCGCGACGCCGCCCTGGAGTCGGCCAGGCTCAAGAGCCAGTTCCTGGCCAGTGTCAGCCACGAAATCCGCACGCCGATGACGGGCATCATCGGGATGACCGATCTGACGCTGGACACGCCCCTCAACGAGGAACAGCTCGAGTACGTGCGTCTGATCAAGAACTCCGCGCAATCGCTGCTCACGCTGATGAACAGCATCCTGGACTTTTCCAAGATCGAGGCGGGACGCATCGAGCTGGAGCAGGAACCGTTTCCGTTTCGGGAGACGTTGCACAACGCGCTCAAGCCCCTGGCGCAGCGCGCGGCGGAAAAGGGGCTGTTGTTCCGGATCGTCACGGCGCCGGAGGTGCCCGAGGTGCTCGTCGGGGACGCGATTCGTCTGCGCCAAATCGTGGTCAACCTGGCCGACAACGCGGTCAAATTCACCGAGCGGGGCGAGGTCTCGGTTGAAACGGTGGTGCAACGCGCCGCCAGCGGCAAGGTCTTTCTTCAGTTGTCGGTGTCGGACACCGGCATCGGAATCCCAAAGGACAAGCACGCGCTCATCTTCCAGCCTTTCGTCCAAGCCGATGGCTCAACCACCAGGAAATACGGCGGCACGGGATTGGGTCTTGCCATCTGCCAGCAACTGGTGCGGCAGATGGGTGGCGATATTTGGGTAGACGGCGAACCGGGCGCCGGCAGCACCTTTACCGTGGTGGCGCCTTTCGCCTTGGTGGAGAAGGACCCGCGGGCTTTGCCTGGCGCCCCGCCCGCCGGCCTCGAGTCGCGCGAAACACGCTGCCGGTTCCTGCTGGCGGAAGACAACCCCGTCAATCAGTTGCTGGTGACCCGGCTGCTGGAGAAGTACGGCCACACGGTCGTCTGCGTCGGCTCGGGCGGAGAGGCCCTCGAGGCGCTGGAGCGGGACGCCTTCGACGCGGTGCTCATGAATCTGGACATGCCGGGGATGGGTGGTCTGGAGGCGACCCGTGCGATCCGGCAGCGCGAAAAGGACCGTCCGATGCCCTCGGGCCCTCACGTTCCCATCGTCGCCACGACGGCCAGCGCCATGGAGGGGGATCGTGAACGCTGTCTGGCGGCGGGCATGGACGCATATGTTTCCAAGCCGATTCGGCGGGAAGAACTTTTCGCCGCGATCACGTCGACACTGGAGCGCTTTCCGCGCGCACGATCGGTGAGTTCAGCGGGAGGGTAGCGGCGGGGCCGGACGCGGCTCCCGGATCCAGAGGGCCGTACGGGCGAACTGCCGAACAAAGCGGAACTCGGCGGGGGAAATCGCCAGTCCCCTCTGGGCAAGCGTCTGGCGGACGGAATTCTCCGTCTCTGCCGCGACGAGGATCAAACGGCCTTCCGGATGCGGCGGCCGAAGCACGTAATCGCTCGCCAGCCCCTGCTTGGTGAGGTAATATTGCACCACCCAATTGGCCGGCGCGGCGGCGATGACGGCGTCGAGCGGCTGCAAATGCCGGCTCAGGAACCGGGCCGCTTCAGGGGCGCCCGGCTGGTTGCCGCACTCGGACGAAGAGCGTGGCAAGCCGGAAAACGAGACGTGGATCATGGTGGCGGCGCCCGTCCCGCAAATGACCAGCAGCAAGGCGGCAGACGCCCGCCGGGAGGGCAGCCTCGCCGCGAGCTTGGCCCAACCCGCTGCGGCAAAGCTCAAGTACAACGGCAGCAGGTACAGCCAGGTCCGTGCTTCCGGAGCGGCGCGGAACAAGCCCAGCGAGACGGCGCCCGCAGCCGCCAGCGACACGGCGAGCGCGGCGTTGGCAAGCCGCCTGGGACCGAGCAACACCGCCAGCGCCGCGCCCGCCGGCAACACCCAGGAGAACCCGGGCGGCCAGCCGAGATGCCAGGCTTGCCAAGTCTCCCGCAAGGAAGCGCCGGCGGCCGGCAACCAGGCCCGCCAAGGCAGCGGCGGTGTCCAACCGTCCATCGCCACCACCCCCAAGCCACCCAGGATCAGCAACGGCGTGAACACGGCGGCGGCCGCAAAGGCAGTGAGCAAGGCCGCGACCAGCGTTTGCCGGAGCAGAAGCGGGTTCCTGACACGCCATCCGGCCAGCGCCGCCCAGCCGAGAAGGCCCGCCACACCTGGCAGCAGCGACGGCGTCGCCGCGATTCCCGCCGCCGACGCCGCCGAGCAGGCGAGCCACCAGAACCCGTTGGCCGTCCGAGTCGCCTGCACCGTGGCGGCCGCCGCCAGGGCGAAGCACAAGGCGGCAAGCGCATAACCCCGTCCGATACCCGAGTACATCATGAGCAGCGGGCTGCCCGCAGCCAGCGCCGCGGCCAGCATTCCAGCGCCCCGGCTGGCAAAGCAGACGCGCGCCGCGCCGTAAGCGGCGGCGGGGATCGCCGCGCCCGCCAGGAAAGCGGGCACCCGCAGGACCCACTCGCCGCTCCCCCACTGCGCCACGGCCAGCCGCGCCAGCAAAGCCGCCAGCGGCTGGAACCCGCCCTCGCCCGCCCGCGGCAGCGCCTGCCACAGTGGCACGGCGACGTGCCGCACGTACATCATTCCCTCTTCCTGGCGGATGGGATCGTCCAACTGGAAGGCGCGCAACACGGCCCCGCTCAGCGTCAAAGCGGTCATCGCCGCCAAAGCGCCGCTTTCCGCTCGGAGAGACGGCCAGGGGGGAATCCGGATCGCTGGAACGAACTCGCTGACCAAGCGGCGCCACCAAGCCCAACTCCGGTTGAGGAGCACCGCGCCGAGCACGATCAGCGAACCGGTGATGCGCAAGCGGCTCGCCGCCTCGGCGAGACCAGCCGACGGCGGAACGCCGAACCAGGCGAGCGGCAGCAGCGAGATGCCCGCCATCGCGGCGCCCGCAGCTCCCGCCAGCACGGGAATCGCGCGGTCGGGACGCCATCGCAGCCGCATGACGACTCTCCATTCTGACCGGAAGGTCTGAGGGGGGCAACCCGGACCGCAATGACGCTCGCACGCGCGGCGGCGTCTGCGCCTACGAAAGCGGCTCCCAAAGGCGTAGGGACCAGCGCGCGCTGCCAGGGCCAAGTGGGCACTCACCGAGAATTCTCTTCCTTTTCATCCGCTTGAAATACGCGGGTGATATTCCTTCCTAAGGAATCCATTCCACCAGGTGGAATTACTTGCCGAATTCATCCGCAAACGTTGAGGTGATCGAGAAGGCTGTGAAGATCCTGGAGACGCTGGCGGCGAACCCGCCGTCGATGAGCCTCCAGCACTTGTCGGCCGCCGCCGGACTGGCCAAGAGTTCGGCGCACCGGCTGTTGATGACGTGGTTGGACTTGGGGTATGTGGCGCGGCGCCCGAACGGGGAGTACGGACTTGGGCTGGCCGCGGTCGAACTGGCGCGCCGGGTCAGCCGCCGGAACCAAGTGGTGGAACTGAGCCACCAGACGGTTCGCCGTCTGCACCATGAGAGCGGCGAAAGCGTTTACCTGGGTTTGTACCGCGCGGGCCGGGTGGTGCTGCTGGATGCGCTGGAAGGGATCCATCCGCTGCGGGTCGTCATTGATCTCGGCGAACTGTGTTACTTGCATGCCTCGGCGCAGGGACGTGCCGTGGCCGCGTTTCTCGATCCGGACAGCCTGGCGGCGCGGCTGCGCGCTTCCGGGATGCCCAAAGTCACCGCTCGCACCAAGACGGGCTGGGAGACCTTGCAGGAGCGTTTGCGGCAGGTGCGGCAAGAAGGATACGCGATCAACTGGGAAGAGACGGTGGAGGGGGCGGTGTGCCTGGGCGTGCCCTTCTTTGCCGGCGCCGGTGGTCCGGTGTTGGGTTCGCTCGGGATCAGCATCCCGGTGTGCCGGGCTACAGAGATCGCGCTGCAACACCAACTGCGGCTACTCCGCGACGCGGGGCAAGCCTTGAGCGAGGTCTTGGCGGACGTTCCCGCCGAGCCCGACGCCTGGAGTAGAAGCCAGGCGCTGGAGTTTCCACCGCCCGCCGCCGGGCGGCGCGGCAAACTTGAGGACGGCGTGCGGCCGTCCTGACGCGGTCCCACATCAAGAGTTTCACCACTACTCAAGGAGAGGTATGCGCTGGCTTATCCTACTTGTGTCTTTGCTCGCCCTGTCCGCGCCTGTTCCGGTCCCGGGACAGGTAGCGTCCGGGGAAATCTTTGGCATCGTGACGGATCCCAAAGGCGCCACCGTTCCTCAGGCCGAGGTGCGGCTACGCTCGGTGGATCAGGGCTTTGAGTATCGGTTTCAAACTGGGGAGACGGGCTACTATGCGTTCTCCAATCTGCGTCCCGGCCCGTATACGCTGTCGGTGGAAGCACCAGGATTCCGCCCGCTGGTCCGTCAGGGGCTGACCGCGGTCACCGCGCGCCGCATCCGTCTCGATATTCAATTGGAGCTTGGATCGGTGGCCGAAACGGTCTCGGTGACCGCCGACGCCCCGTTGCTGGACGCGGGCAACCAGGCGATCGGCCAGACCATCGAAAACCGGCGGGTGCTGCAATTGCCGCTCAACGGCCGCAGCTACCTCGAGCTGGCGGCGCTGGCGCCGAACACCGTGCCGTTCGCCACCGGCACACGGCAGGGAACCGGCTTCGTCCTGGGCGGCAGCCGCTTCAACTCCAACAACCTGATGGTCGACGGCGTTGACAACAACACGATCTTCTTCAACCGCGACGTAGTGCGCCCCTCGGTGGACAGCATTGAAGAGTTCCGGGTGCTCACCAACGCGCCGAGCGCCGAGTTTGGACGGAATATGGGGGGCGTGGTCACGGTCGTCACCAAGACCGGCTCCAACGAATTTCACGGCACAGCCTTCTGGTTTCACCGGAACAATCATCTGAATGCGCGCAACGCCTTCTCCTCGGTGGCCAGCCCGTTTTTCCTGCGCAACCAGTACGGGGCGTCGCTCGGCGGACCGGTTCGGCGGAACCGCCTGTTCTTTTTCGGCAACTTCGAAAAGCTCCGGCAGCGGGAATCCGGCGTGAGTAACCTGAGCGTGCCGCCCGCTGAGCTTCGCCAGGGGATTTTCCCCGCGGCGCGGCAGGTGTTCGACCCGCTCACGACGCGCCCCCATCCTACGCAGGCCGGCGCCTTCCTGCGGGATCCGTTTCCGCAGAATCGCATTCCCGAGCCGCGAATGGACCGCGTGGGCCGCACAATCGCCAACGAGGCGTGGCCGCTTCCCAACATCGGCGCCACCCAGTACCGCCAGCAGGTGCCCCGCAACTTTGATGAAGACCAGTGGATGGTCCGGGGCGACTGGCGCGTCCGCGACGCCCAACAGGTAGCGATGCGCTACACCACCTACAGCACGTTCGCCGACGGCCGCGACGCGTTTCCCGTCGCCTATTCCGGCGCGGCCAGTCCGGTCAATACCGGCCACAACGCCGCGCTGTCGCACACCTGGACGCTGCGCCCCACGCTGCTGAATGAATTCCGTCTCGGTTTCAACCGCTTCGTTGTCGACCAGAAGCCCCTCAACTTCGGCACGGACCCGGCCGGCGCCATCGGACTCAGGGGCACCAGCCCCAGCCGCCAGATTTCCTCCTTTCCCTCGATCCAAACCGGCTACTCCGAGTTCGGCAGCGGCAGCAACCTCGTGCTTTCCGCCGAGGACACTTATCAGATCTCCAACAACCTGACGTGGTACCGCGGCGGGCATACGGTGAAAACCGGCTTCGACCTGCGCCTGCTGCGCGCCAGCGTGTTCGGATCCTTCGTCCCCTTCGGACAGCTTCGCTTCGGACCGATTTTCTCGAGTAATCCCTCGCAGCCGAACACGGGCGATGTGATCGCCGACCTGCTGCTCGGTTACCCACAGTCGATCCAGCTCAACGTCCAGTTCAGCCCGCTGTACAACCGGCAGTCGCTATGGGGCGCATACGTCCAGGACGACTGGCGGGTCAGCTCGCGGCTGACGCTGAACCTCGGTCTTCGCTACGAGCTGTTCACGCCGGTGGTGGACAAGTTCGACCGGCAGGCCAATCCGAACCTGGCTAATCCGCAGGGCGAATTCCGCCTCGCCACGCGGGGCGGGGAAGTGCCCTCATGGGTGCGGCAGGAGGTCGGGCTGCTGCCGATTCCCGCGGCCGAGCGGAACCGCCTGTTCCTGCCGGGCGATTCGCGCGGCCTTACGCGGACCAACCAGCTCGACTTTTCCCCACGTTTCGGCTTCGCCTACACCGTCGACCAGAAGACATTGGTGCGGGGCGGCTTCGGGGTTTACCGTTCGCTCACGGGCGGAGGAACCTTCGTGCGGCTCGGCTTCAATCCGCCGAACTTTATCGAGACCTTTTTCATTGCCCCGGACGCGGTCACCCCGGTCGCCAAACTCGAAAATGGCATTCCTTCGTTTCAGGACGGGGCAGGCCGGATCGAGGGACTGAGCCCGCGCCACCTGTTCGAGCACAACCGCACCCAGTTGACCATTCAGTGGAATGTCAACCTCCAGCGCCAGCTTGGCGCCAACCTGGTGGCCGAGATCGGCTATCTGGCCTCGCGCGGCCGCAACCTGACGCTCTTTCTGCTCGAAAACCAGATCCGCAACCCGGCCGATTACGGCCGCGGGCAGGCGGCGCGTCCGGTGCCGGTGTTCGGCAACATCTGGGGCTGGGGCAGCGGCGCGCTGTCGCGCTATCACGCCGGTTACGCGCGCCTGGAGAAGCGCTTCAGCCAGGGTATCGCCTTGCAGGGCTCTTACACGTTCGGCAAATCGCTCGACAACGCGCCGGGCGACTTCGCCGTTGGCAACCTCGGTATCTCCGTCGCGCCGATCGACAGTTTCGACCTCAGCCGGGAATACGGGCCATCGGGCTTCGACACCCAGCACCGCCTGGTCCTCTCGCAGGTCTACGAACTGCCGTTTGGCCCGGGCCGCCGCTGGCTGAGCAGCGGCGGCGCAGCCTGGGCGCTTGGCGGTTGGGAGCTTTCCGGCATCACCAGTTGGAGTTCCGGCATCCCCGTGGATCCAAAGATGCAGACGACGCGCGTGTTCAGTTTCAACAACCAGAACCGCCCCCACCGCGTGGCCGATGGCAACTTACACGGCAGCGCCCGCACCGTGGACCGCTGGTTCGACCCGGCGGCGTTCGTTTCGCCGCCCGACTTCGTTCTGGGCAACTCGGGCCGCAACGTACTCCGCGCCCCAGGGGTTTTCCAGATGGACATGACCCTCGGCAAGCGCTTTGCGTATGGAGAAAACCGTTTCGTTCAATTCCGCGCCGAGTTCTTCAATCTGACCAACACCGTCAACCTGGGGCCGCCGGTGAACTTTATCGGCAACCCCAACGTGGGGCGGATTCTGGGCAGCCGCGCCGCGCGGCAAATGCAGTTCGCGCTCCGGCTGCACTTCTGACCGCAGGGCAGCCGGAACACGACGCTCTCACGGCCTGGGCATGCGTGCCGCGCGCGCCTAGGCCGGCATCCCCGCTTCGGCGCGGCGGGCTGGACGGGACCGCCGCTGAAGTTGCCCGCCGAGGGGCTTTGGGTCGGGAACATGCCGCGCTGCACGATTCCCAGCCGCTGCCGGAAACCAACGCTTCTGCGCAAGACGACTGGAAAGTGTCGCGGGAGCTGACGTTCAAATCGGGCCGTCGTGTGGTAGACGAATTGAAACTGGCTGGTCCCGTCGAAGCGGGAATCTGGGGCGTAACGCCAAGCGACAGCGAGCCGTAGGGTAATGTAGTTGCGCCCGTTCCGCGGGAGGTCGTTAATCGCCCGCCGCGCCACCGTTTGCGTGAGCGATGCCAATTCGCTCTCCAACAGCGGCGTGCGTCCGGTGATGGTCATCGTCTCCGTCACCTGTCCAACGCGGAGCGAGATCTTCACTGTCGCGCGCTGGGCAGTCTGGCAGCTCGATCGCTTCCAGTACGGCAGTCTGGAAGCCCCGCGCCCGCGCGGAGATGCGGTACACGCCCCGCCCGCGCTTCCGACCGGAAGGTCTGATGGGGGCAACCAGCGCGCGGCGGCGTCGTACACTTGAAGCGGAACGGCGGGTTCTCCGGCCGCGCCGAACCAGGCAAAATTCATGCGGATCATGGCCATCCTGCTGCTCGGGACGCTGGTGCTGCCGGGGCAGGATTTGCCGCAACCCCGCGCGCCCGCCCCGCCGCGAACACCCGCGCCGCCCCTGCCTTCGCCCCGCCTGCCGCGGATCCGCCTGCCGCGGTTGCCCGGCAGGCAGCCGGCCGCCGCACCAGCGCACAAGTTGTACCCCTATCTGGGCTGGCTGCGCGCCGCCGCGGAAAACCGCCTGTTGCTGGACGTGATCGACGGAGAACAGGAAGAATTCCAGGTCACGGCGGCGACCCGGTTTTTCGAAAAAGATGCGCCTGCCTCGCGCCTCGAATTGGGGGAAGGCGACGAGATGCTGATCGAGGCGCGAAAGGAAAAAGATGGGCGGCTGCTGGCGGAGACCGTCGTCCTTCGCCGGCGCATGCGGGACGTGGAACCGGAGCCGGAAGACCGTGCCCCGCCGGAGCCCGAACCTTCCGCACCCCGGCCTCCCCCCGAGTTGCGCCGGCGAGGACCCGCCGAGCCGCTGACCGAGACCGCGCCCGCTTCCGCCGCCGAGCGTTTCTGGCGACTGGCGAAGGAAGAAAACCTCCGCTTCGTGGAAGAGATGCCGGACTTCCTGTGCCGGCAGGAGGTCAAACGCATGCACGCGCGCTCGCGCACGGACACCTTCCGGCCGCTCGACACGGTGACCGCGGAAGTCTCGTTCATTGGCGGCCAGGAACTATACGACGATGTCCGGGTCAACGGCAAGGCATCGGAACCCGCCTTGGCGCGCGTGTCCGGGACGTGGTCCTTCGGCGAATGGGCCACCACGCTCCGGATGGTGTTCACGCAGATCGATCTTCCGCGCCTGACCAGGCGGGCCGTGGTCGCGGGCCGCGCCGCTTTTGTCTACGAGTTCGACGTTCACGCCGAGGATTCCCGCTGGCAGATCACCTACCAGACCCGCACGGTGTATCCCGGCTACCACGGCGCGGTTTGGCTGGACGCCAAAACCGCCCGCGCCCTGCGGATCGAGCTGACCTCGACGTCGCTGCCGGCCGACTTTGCGATCAGCTACGCAGAGTGGATGGTGTCTTACGACTTCGTCCTGCTTGGCGACGAGTGGCTCTTGCTGCCCTCGCGCGCCGATAACCTCGGCTGCTGGCGTCACCGGCCGGACTGCACGCGCAATATGCTGACGTTTTCCGAATACCGCCGCTTTACCAGCGAGTCGACAGTCTACACCACCGAGTCCGCCATTGAGTACGAGAAACCCTCCCCACCGCGCAAGTAGCCGGGAATGCACAGTTGCTCAGCGTGTCTGGACTGGGAGCGTTGATGCGGCCCAGGCCCGCCTCCTAGCCTGATCTGGGTTCGCATCAGGTCATCCAGACAACGCCGGAGGATCACAGCCCCGGTGAGCCAAATCGCCAAGGGGCGGAGTGTGGCGGTCCGCCGCGGTCAGTGCCCCTCGGCCAGGAACTCTCTTCGCACATACACCGTATATTCGGCCGTGACAGAAAATCCCATGCGTTCGTAGACGGGCCTACCCGCCGCGGTCGCATGCAAGTAAATCCGCCGCTGGAGCCCGGCTTCCCGGGAGCGGGCCAGCACGTCGCGCATCGCGGCGTCCGCGTAGCCGTTCCTTTGCGCATCCGGGCGCGTCGCCACAAACGCGACGTAGCGCAGGCCATCCACGCCGAACACGGCCGCGCAACTGGCGGGTAGACCGTCCGGCGCAACCAAGGTGGCCATGCGCTGCGGCGCCCGCCACCAGTCCGGGGCTTCCAGCGCCGTCGATCCCGGTTCTGCCAGAACCGTCTGGTAAGCGGCCTCGTTCAGCCGCAGGATCTTGCCGCCAATGGATCCGTCCGCCTCCGTCAGCCAAGTCCCCGCCGGTCTGGCGCGCGCCGGCGGAGCGAGCTCGCCGGCCTCCATGCCGGTCAGCGGCATCATCGGCACCAAACCAAGCCCGTCCAGACAGCGTTCGGTTCCCGGCAGCAGGCTGCCCATGGTTTCGTGGCCGACCGCGAACATCCAGGGCGCCCGCCGCTGCGCGGCCCACGCGCACATCGCGTTGACCTCATCCGCGAACTCCTCGATGGACGCGGGCGGCCGGGCGGTGATGGCCAGGTTGAAAAAGAAAACCGGATACCCGCTCCAACAAGCCTCCACCACCCCTCCCCTCCGGCGTTCGAACCCGGGGCAGCGCCAGTTCAATGCCTCCCAGGCGTCCAGGAAAATCGCATGCGATTCCTCTGCACGATCCATTCGTTCATCTTCTTCCGGGAGGCGCGCTTCTTCCCCCTGCCCTCCCGAGTGATGGTGTCCCGTGGGTTCCGTGAGTATACCGCAGCCCGGCCGGCCCAGAAGCAGATGAGATGAGCAGAGCACGCCGGCGGCCCGCCTGAGCGATGGTCCCGGGAGTCAATCCATCACGCAGCGGAATCCGGTGAACGTGGTCCGGCTGTCCAGGCTGGACTTGCCCCGGCTCGAGACGCGGATCCGGCTGGGATACAAAGACCAGCCCCCGCCGCGGTTCACGCGGCGCTCGCCTTCGGCAGGGCCTTTCGGGTCGATGAACGGTGCGCCTTCGTAAGGACCGTGCCAGTCGGCCGTGTACTCGGCCACGTTTCCCAACATGTCGTACAGGCCGAACGCATTCGGCCGTTTGGCGCCGCCCGGCCGGGGGCGGTTCCCGTTCGCCGCCAGAATCTGCATGTAGCGCGGGCGCTCGTTCACGATCATGCTCGCGCTGTCCAGCGGTTTTTCTCCCGAATTGTCGGCGTACCAGGCGATTTCCCTGAGAGGGCCGTACGCCGCACCTGCCGCGCCGGCGCGCGCCGCGCACTCCCACTCCGCTTCCGAGGGCAGCCGGCCGCCGATCCAGGCGCAATACGCGCTGGCCTCCTGCCACGTGACATTGAACATCGGCAACTCGTCCCGGCTCCAGCCGGGATTCACGCTTGCGGCTGGGGGTAGCGGTCTGTCGAGCGCCGCCGCGAACTTCTTGAACGCCCCGGCCGTCACTTCCTTCTGATGCATCCAGAATCCGCGCGACAGGCGCACCTGCCGGACCGGGCGCTCGTCATCCTCGCACTGGGAGTCTCCCGGCGAGCACCCCATGGCGAAGACCCCCTCCGGGATCCACACTGCGGATAAACCATCTAAAGGATGCACCCGCGTCTCGCCAGCCCGGGGCGGAGTCTCCCGCTTGGGAAACTGATACGGCACGATGGCGGAAATCCAATCGTCAGTTTTGCCGCGGGGCGCCGGCTCCGGATCCACGACGACGCTATTCGATACCGAGGCCAGGCGCCAGAGCCGGGCGGCCTCCCGCAGAAAGAGGCTCCCGTCGGTGGCCGCCGCCGCGTACACGCGGCCTTGGACCGGCAGCCGGTTGGTCGCCAGGATCACGGGTTGATCGCCCGGCCGGGCGTCCAGCACCGCTGTTTCGCCGTTCACCGTAAAAAAATAGATGCGGTCGCCGGCCGCGATCGCCGACGCCCACGCCGGACCCGGCAGCCGGGTCTGCCACACGCCGCGCCCGGAGGCCAGATCCACACTGAACAGCACGCCCACGGCGTTCACCAGGTAGACACGGCCCCGGTAAATCAGCGGGGTGCTGTATTGCGTAGTCGCGGCGGCCGCCCGCCAGATGGGTTGGGCCGGATCCGTGAGCGACAGCAGGTAGGTTTCGCTCCGGTTCATGGACGGAACCAGGACTTGGCCTTCGGCGGCGGCCAGCGAAGGCACTGCGCGGGCCTGCGAGGCTTTCCCCAGGGAGTGCTGCCACAATTGTCGGCCCGTGGCGGCGTCCAGCGCGCCGACGCCCCCTTCCTTGGAGACCAACAGCACGTCCCGTCCCTGATGCTTCACCAGCACCGGCGTCTGCCAGCCCCCCTCGGGCGGCGCCGGTGTCCGCCAGCGAATGGAGCCGTCCCGCTTGTCCAACGCCGCGATCACCGAGGGTCCCAGGTGGGAGATATGCACAAACAGGTCCGTAGCTGACTGGCGGAGCGAACTGCCGAAATCATGGCCGTTCTGGATCGGGCCAAAATCCCGATTGAGGTCCCGCGTCCACAACTGGCGGCCGTCATGAGTCAAAGCCGCCAGGTCGCCGCTGTCGAACAACAGGTACACCGCCAGGGCATCCACCGCCGGTGTGGGGGCGGCGCGGCTGGTCCGCTCTCCCGCCTCCTGGGGACGATGCGAAGCAAACCTCCGCTCCCATACCAGTTCCCCGTCGCGGACCCGATACCTGCGGGCGATGTAGGTCTCCTTCGCCTTTCCCTCGGTGCTGGTCACGAAAAGAGCATCGTCCCAAACCACCGGCGTCGATTGTCCGTAGCCTGGCAAATCCGTTACCCACGCAATGTTGCTCGCGTGGGACCATTCGACCGGCAGGTCCTTTGCTTGCGTAATTCCGTCGCCTGTGCCGCGGAAACCGGTCCAGGCGCGGCCGGACTCAACGGCCGCCGCGGGCCAGCCTGCCGCCCAACTCATTAGCGACACCAGAGAAACCCAAAGGCGCATCGTTAGAACACCAGTTTCAGACTCAATTGCACGGACCGCGGCCCGCCCAGACTGTAGAGCGGATTCTGCCCGCCGGCGGCCCCGCCACTGCCCAGTCCGCGGTTGAACATCTGGATGGACTGTCCAAAGAACGGGTTGACCAGATTACCCGCCGGACTGGCGAAGCTAGGCGTATTGGTGACGTTAAAGAAATCGGCGCGGAATTGCAGCGCGGTGCGCTCGCTCAGGCCAAAGGAACGGCGCAAGGTCAAGTCTGCTTGCCGGGCCGGGAATCCGCGCAGCACGTTGCGGCCCAGCGTTCCTTGACGAAGACTGCCTGCCGGCTGCCGGGAGAACGCCGCCGGGTTGAAGCGCCGCCCTCCCGCCCAACCCGCGCCTTCCAGATACAGCGGCTGGCCGGCCACTAGGTTGGGCCGCAGATCGAAGGCGCCCAATGGGGTGGTCGTGCTGGCGAACAGATCCACCGGAAACGCGGTCTGCACCCGGACCAGCGAATCCAAACCCCACTGCCCCAGAAGCCAGCGCCATCCGCCCCGCGGGGACGGCAGGTCCCAACTGACCGCTCCCGACAGCAGGTGCCGCACATCAAAGTCGGCGCTGCCCCGGTTTTCGTCCGGGCTGGCCAATTCCGCCGTGACGAAGCGCACCGCGTTGTTCGACGCCTCGTCGATCGCATGACTCCACGTGTACGACGCCAACGCCTGGACGCCGCGGCGCAAGGGGCGCCGGTACTGCAACTGCAAAGCGTGATAATCGGAGGTTCCCAAGTTCCGGTAGATTTGCGCAAAGCCCACCTGCGGGTTCGGGGACGAACGCGTCTCCAGCCGCGTCAGGTTCCTTCCCACCGCCGCCACGTAGGCGGCGGACGTGGCGCCCAGCCCTCCCCATGTCTGCTCCAGGGTCACGTTCCACTGGTACGTTCGCGGAACGCGAAAATCCGGGTGGAATCCCGCCAGCACGTCGAACGGTCCGGCAGTGCCCAGCGGAATGCCTTGCTGCTGCGCGGGCGGCACGGGGAATGGCGTATTCAATTGCCGGCGCACGCTCCGCAGCGGCGGGTTGAAAAACCCCGAGAACACAGCCCCGACCTGGAGATCGTAGAAGATGCCCCCGCCCGCCCGCAGCACCAGTTCGCGGCCCGCCTGGCGGCGAAGTTGATACGCAATCCCCAGCCGCGGCGCGAACGAATTCTTTGGTGCGTCAAACAGCGGGGCGCCCGGCGCCCCCAGACCGAAACGCGCGGGATCGTCGATGTGCACTAACCCGTGCAAGGGGGTGTCCCCGGCCGAAGAAGGCGCCGGATTGTATTCCCAGCGCAAGCCGTAGTTCAGGGTCAGCCGGGCCGTGACCCGCCAGGTGTCCTGCGCGAACAGCGACCAGTTGTCCAGGCCGATCCGGATGGGATTGTACAACTCAATCACCGTCTGCACCGTATTGCCGCGCTGCAAGCCCTGCGCTCCCAGCAGGTCTCGGAAGGCGACGGTCTGCCGGTAGGCGGGCCCTTTTTTCTCCGGAGTCAACCGCCGGTAATCCAAGCCGAACTTCCATTCGTGCCGCCCAGCCAGCCAGGAGGTCACGTTTACCAGGTTCCACTGATCCTGCGCGTTGTTGGCCGACACGCCTTGCGCGAAACCTGCGGTGTCGAGCAGATAGATGCCCACCACCGCGTTCTCCGGCCGCGCGAAGCTCGGAAACAGAGCCTCCGGCGGCGGCGGCGCAGCGCCTCCGAACGAATCGATGCTGCTCGTCAACACTGCGGTGTTCCGGCTGAAGTTCACCCGAACATCGTTGACCAGGCTGGGCCGCGGCAGAAACGTCGCGCCGGCGGTGAATGTGTGGGTGTCCATGTTGGTGATGCTGGTGGTGTTGAGGGTGAGTTCCCGGAAGCCGGGCCCTCCCCGCACGCGTAACCGGCTCGGCGCGATATTGTACCGGCCGAAGATCCGCACGTTTCCTCCGGCCTGCTGGTCGATTTTGAGACTGGTGGCATTTGAAGGAGGAAGGATTCGAATACGTCGCGGCGAACCGCCCGTAGCCATTTGGCAGCTCGATGAGGAAGTAGTTGCTGCTGGTGCGCTGGCCGTTCACGCTGAATTGTCCGGGACTGCTGGCGCTCGCCGGCGTGTTGACCACGCCGGGACTCAGGGCGATCAGCGACTGGAAGCTCCTGCCGTTGAGCGGCATGGTCTCGACAAAACGCCGGTCCACCGCCGTGCCCAGGGCGGCGGTTTCGAGCAATCCCGCCTCGGCGATCACCGTAACCGCCTCCTCAGTTTGCGCCAGCTTCAGCGGCAGGGTCATGGCGCGGGAATCATTGACGTTCAGCGTCAACCCTTCGGCGCGCGCCCGTGCAAAACCGGGCGCGGCCGTTTCAACCAGGTAGCCGCCCACCGGCAAATGGGCAAATACGGTCAGACCGTCATTGCCGGTGACCGCGCTTCGCCGAAGCCCGGTAGCGGTCTGCTCCACCGTGACCATAGCCCCGGGGACCGTGGCGCCGTTCGGATCCAGCACCGTCACCGCGAGGTGGGCGGTGGCCTGCCCGTACGCGGTTGTGCCGGTCAGCAAAAAGGTCGAAAACCATACCACAAAGAGCAATGCGAGGGATTTCACCATAAGCAGAAGATTTTGAGTCTACCTGCGTCCCTGGCGGGACCCTAGCAAGAAACGGCGGGTGGGCCTTTTATTACCGTCAGCGGGCTGAAATATCCCGCCAGCGGCGGCGAGCGGACGAACCCGGTCCGGCCGGGCCGCCATTTGTCATCGTTCGTTCATCGATTTGCAGCGCTACGTATAAAAAGGGGTCTGTAACCTGTGGGAGGGAACACTTGGGGCAAACCCGGCCGGGAAACGGAACCGCGAGAGTTGTGGCGATCGCCGGGGTTCAAATGAGTGTGGCGGCGACGCGCGGCGAGCCGCCATTGTGGCGCCAGGCGCCCGCCCACGGCGGCGGGGCAACTGGCGCACCAACCAAAACAGTCAAGGGAGCGGTGCGGTCATGAAAGACAGACTTTTTGCCCTTCTCGCAGTCCTGATTGGCGGCTGGGGTTTCGTCACTCTTCGCGCGCAAATGAGCGAGGAATTTGAAAGCCGGGTGATCGTGCACGGCGGACAGCAGCGTCTGGCGTTCCTCCATTATCCGGGGAACACCGCACCGGCGATGCCAAAGCCGGTGGTGCTGATTCTGCATGGCGGCGGCGGAGCGGACGCCGAGCAGATGGCCAAACGCACCGGGCTGAATCGCCTTGCGGACCAGGAAGACTTTATCGCGGCATACCCCCAGGGAATCGACGGACAGTGGAACGACGGCAGAGGAAAGACCTTTCGGCGGGCCGGAGACAATACCGACGTGGACGACGTCGGGTTCCTGGCCGCGTTGATTGACGATCTGGTCCGCCAGGGGCAAGGCGACCCGGCGCGCATTTATGCGATGGGGCTGTCCAATGGCGGAATGATGACCTAC
>Ga0272446_1000189_pt1 | contig 93927 bp, 82 predicted proteins | sample YNPCB0061_FD_194587 | JGI IMG/M metagenome (GOLD analysis project Ga0272446, IMG submission 194587) | Hot spring microbial mat communities from Yellowstone National Park, WY, United States - YNP-CB-006-1 | ecosystem: Environmental > Aquatic > Thermal springs > Hot (42-90C) > Sediment | place...
GCAGCGCCAAGGCGATCAAGATCAACTGGCAGTTCTCCATCCAGGCCGCTCGAACCAAGCTCAATAGCCACTACACCAAAGTCCATCCCGAGAATGAAAAATACAAGGAAACTTAGTTTACGGACTAGTTAGGCTCTTATTCAACACGCTGGTGTGCAAAGATGTCGCTCACAGCCAGGGTGTAACCACGGTTCATAGTAGATGAACGAACTGCGGTAAGAGGGAGCTGGCCGGTACTTCGGAGATGAAAATAGACCTCTTCATTACAGGTGATCATACCGGGGAGGGTTTGGTGGGTCAGGATTGAAGCCTGGTCAAGAACTTCCCCACTGATGTGGAGGCCGATGATCGGAACCAGACCAACGCGCCCGATCCCACTGCACAGTGTAAATGGTGGGAGTGGCAGACCACTGGTATGAGCGGTGGCAACTGTCGCATCAACGAGGGCTATCGCACGCTGGATCGGATCGGGGTCGGGGTGCAGAGCACCGAAGATGAGTAAAAGATGGTCACCACGCCAATCGATCAAGGCTTGCTGATAACCGATCTGCTCTTTGATCAGGGCAATGCGAGCACGGGCTTCATCGAGCGGGTCCATCATCGTCAGTCGGCCAATGCCTAGCACAGCTATTCGGGTGACAGTACCAGCAAGCGGTGGGTTGATGGCTAGGGGGTTGAGCTGACGGAGGGCCGGTTGGGTAAGCTGAAGACGTTGCAGGTGTTGTTCGGTACGCCATTGTTGGAAGAAGCGATTGAGCGTATAACAAAACTCGCCCCAGATGCCTACCCCCACTTCTAATTTGACATTGAATGGGTTATCACGAAGATGATCGACAAGTATGCGCATCGAGCGTAAGAGTCGGTAGCGTTCGCTAAACAGGATCAGGATGCAACCTGCCATCAGCACTATGGTAAGGGCAAGATCGACAAACATGCTGACCACGGCGAGTACGCTTAATCCGACGATGAGCCATCCGGTTCGATCAGAAACAATCCAACGCATAGGTACGCCTCGCAGACGCCATTCTTCATTGGCGTTCGCAGCGTACCATGCGGATTGAAATATGTATATCGCACGTAGATTACAGATTGGCGAATCTGTGCTTAGGGTGTGTATCGTACTATCTCAGCCGTATGGCGTGTGATCAGTCCATCGGCTACCAGCATATCGAGGTGGGCAATGGTTTCGGCAATCGCAAAACGTGCCTCATGCGGTGTAAATCGCTCGACATCGAAAACCTGTTGCGCTACCGCAAATGCTGTCTCGGCTCCGTTCTGAACAGCATGTAACATCGCGGCCAGCCGTTCCTGGTGGTGTTGCTGTAGTTCAGTGATGCGTGTTTTCCAGTCGGTGATCGGTTTGCCATGACCGGAGAGAGCCAGTGTAACACTCAGCGTAGATAGTTCGGCCAGCGAAGCCAGATACTTGCGTAAAGGGTCTGGTTCACTTTCTGGCCAGACACCGATGTGGGGTGAAATTTTGAGCAGTACCTGATCACCGACCAGCGCCAGTTGCTCGTCTGGTGCGTAGAAGATCAGTTGGCCGTCGCTATGACCGGGAGCGTGGATGGCAATGAAAGATCGCCCTCCCAGTGTCAGACGACTCCCCGGCAGTAACGGAGTTAACGGTGGATGTGGTCGAGTGGCGGCACGGAGTGTTGCGATGGCGCCAACAACTTGTTTAACCAGATCGGATGGCATACCGTGACGGAGAAAATGGTGTAAACTGGGATCGTCATGATCGGCACGGCGGATCCACACTTCCTCGGCCAACTCGATTTCACGCGGGGAAAGGAAGACCGTGGCGCCAGAATGCTGGTACAACCAGCCGGCCATCCCGAAGTGATCGGGGTGAAAATGAGTTAGAACGATGGTATGAATATGCTGTGGGTTGATGTTCAATGCTGCGAAACCCTCTTGCCAGGTGGCTTCGGCAGCCGGTGTGTGTAACCCAGTATCAACGACAGTCCATCCCTGTTCATCACGGAGCAGGTAGACGTTCACATGGTTGAGAGCAAAGGGTAATGGAAGGCGTAGGAGATAGAGGTTTGGTACTATTTCGGTGAGCATAATTCAGTCCTGTGCATGACGCAGCGCGTCGGTGATGTCCTATCTGCATTATAATACGACGAGCACCAGACAAGGCGATATTTGACGTATGGAAAATCTTGATTCATCCGAAACTCCTCAACCATCAACCTGGCGATTGCCGGTCATTATCGGTAGTATCGTTATTCTGGCCGGTCTACTGGCCTTCGTAGTTACCAGTACCAGTAGCCGATCAGCATCAGCAGTTACGCCAACCAGTGTCCCGACAGTTGAAGCTGCTGCCGGACACGGTGATCTGACCAATAGTCCACCCGCACCAACCATTTCTGTCAACGAGGCATATCAGCGCTGGCAGGCTGGGCAGGTTATTTTTGTCGATATGCGATCCGGTGAAGCGTATCGGGCCGCGCATCTGCCAGGTGCACTGAGTCTGGCAACGCCTGAACTCAATCAACGACTGGCAGCACTGCCAGCAGACAGCTTGATCGTTACTTACGGTGATGCCAATCAACCAACTGCCGGGCAGCGGGGTGCGCAGATCTTTCGTGATCTTGGTTACGGATCGGTGGCAGAGCTTGACGGCGGTATTGAAGCATGGCAGGCCGCTAACCTGCCGGTGGAGCGACCATGATCGATTTACATATTCACACTAACGCCACTCCCCATCACGCAACCTGGACGCCAGTAGCGCTGGCGGCGGCAGCGGCTGCTCGTGGTCTGACCATGATCGCTGTGACCGATCACAATACGACGGCGAATGTGATCACGACCGTGATGGTAGGTATGCACTACGGTGTACGAGTTATCAGTGGGGTTGAAATCGATAGTGCTTTCAATGGTAAGTTATGGCATACATTGGTCTATGCAATTGATCCAGAATCGCCCCTGATCCTTGATCTTTGTGCAGAAGTCGTGCAGCGCAATGCGGCTGATGCGGCTCAGTTACGACGTGATCTGGTCGCAGCCGGTTTTGTCTTACCCGGCCTTAGCGACCGTGATCGACCGCCGACGGTAGCCGATGTTGCGTCGGTGCTGGCTCGCCATAACCAATTACCCGGTCGGGTGTCTGGTGAAGGAGACGAAGAGGCCGGGATGCGCTTTATTCTGACCCACTTCGCTGCTGCATATCGTCCGCTGAGTATCGGCGAGATTATCGGTGTGGCGCATGATTTGGGTGGCCTGGCCGTGCTGGCCCATCCAGGACGAGAAAAAGGAATCTATGCAGTTCCGGCGAGTGATGAGGATATAGCGGCGATGGCTGCCATTGGTCTGGACGGCATTGAGGTCTACTATCCAACCCATGATGCGGCCACCCGTGAACGATTGCTGGCCGCTGCAAAGCGTCATCATCTGCTCATTTCTGGCGGCAGCGATTCCCATCATCCGCATCAAGACCTGGCAACCTGGTCGGCAGCAGATTTGACCATCGTCTCGCGCCTGTGAGGTGATACCACGTATGAGTCAACACAACGCTCATCTGAACTGGCGGGCTGCGTATGCTCGTATCCCAGCATGGCATCATAGTGAAATTGAGCATCTGGTTGCAGCTTACGGTTCACCTCGCTATCGTCATATTCACCTCGATGACGGTCGCTTCGATCCGCTGACGAAAACTGATCGGGTTGGTGAAGTGGGGATGGTCATCCGACGTCCCGACGGAACACTGATCACAGCACGCAAGACGTATTACCCGCCTGGCGTTTTTCGTCTGCTGACCGGCGGGATCGGTCATAGCGAGCGTATCATAGAAGCACTAAACCGCGAAGTGCTCGAAGAGACTAGTCTCACGGTGCGGATCAATCGATTTTTGAGCATGATCACCTACCAGCTCGATACCCCAGCACCTCGTTTCTTCGTCAGCTATGTCTTCTTGCTCGATGAATTAGCCGGTACCCTTCAAGCTGCCGATCCAGCCGAACAGGTTGCCGAATTTCGGTCAGTCTTGCCAACTGAATTACCGCTGCTAGCAGCTCAACTGCGTCAATTAGCTGATCAATCCGATGCAGCCATCAATGGCAAATGGTCAAGTTGGGGCCGGTTTCGGGCAGTTATGCACGAAGAATGTGCTGCGGCGCTGATCGTATAGCATTCGTATAGCATGCGATGGCAATATCGCTGTTGCGTGCAGGGTTGTCATTTCGCCGCCAACGGAACATTTCCCCTCATGTGGCCGGCTGGTGTGTGCCTCGGTAGGGCTGTTCGGCGTTCTCAGTTTCGGGTTCTTCACGATGACCGAACGGTTCAACAACGTTGCGACACCGACGAACATCACCCATCCGCTGCTGCTAGCCCGCGTCCTGTAGTGGCAGCGGGAGTACCCACGTCTGTCGCAGGAGCACGCGACGCAAGCGGGGACGACCACGCCAGACGCTGCGGGCGGCCCTCACCCCCGGCCCCGCTGCCGCGCTGCGGGAGAGGGGTGATTTGGTTCGTGAACTCGGTATCGTTAAAGGCGCAGGAGCGCCACTGCTACGCTCAACTCCCCCTTTCTCTCCCCGTATGAGAGCGGAAGGGGGCTGGGGGGAAGGTGAGGGAGCACCCTCCCCCCTTCCTCTCCCGCAGCGTGGGAGAGGAAGGGGGGCCGGGGGGGAAGGTGAGGGCGTACCCTCCCCCCTTCCTCTCCCTGCATGAGAGCGGCAGCGGGCTGGGGGGAAGGTGAGGGAGCACCCTCCCCCCTTCCTCTCCCGCAGCGTGGGAGAGGAAGGGGGGCTGGGGGGAAGGTGAGGGGGTGCCGACACCGCACGTTACAAATCCATCGCTTGCTGCATCGAGGGCGATTGGCGCTGTTCGTACATCAACCGCGCAATCTCGCTCCAGCTCTGCACCAGCGCATTGTAGGCAAAGGCTTCATCCGGGCGTTTTTTGCGCTCGCAGATGGTGTAGAGCCGGTAGGCCAGTTCGCGCGCCACGTCGGCTCGACTGCCCAGCTTCGCCGCCAACGCCGCCGCCGCCAGTTCACCCCCGTCGTTCAGCACCCGGATCAGATGATGGACGGCTTCCCAATGCGTGACCCGGCTATCACCGGCCGGGTCCCAGGTGGCCGGGAGTTCCGCCGGTGCGAGCAGGCGCACCTTGCCCCGTTTCGCTTCAACCATCCCGGCAGCGACCAGCCCCTCGACGCTGGTGTTCTTGGCTTTCGAGAGCGTCTCGGCCACGCCGTACTCGCCTTCGGCAAAGCCATACTGCTCGAACCAGGCCAGCGCCCACCGGGTGTCGGCGTCGAAGTCGCTCTCCTGCTCGGCCAGCACCTCGTCGAGCACCTGGTTAATCAGGGTCAGCGCTTCGCGCACCCGCACCGGCGTGCCCTGGGCATCAACCACGCGGGCAGAGCGGGTATAGATGGCCATCCCCGGCCCGATGGCGGCCTGGGCCAGGTCGACCGGGGCGATGTTGGCGTGTTGCAGCACGGCCAGCGCCGTCGGCAGCTCGGCCTTGAGCGCGTTGATAAACTCGCGGCGGGTGGCGATGGGTGCATCCGCCGGACGGGGCCGACAGACCAGCACGATGCTGGAGGCGAGGGCGTTGGTGCCGCTCCGACTAATTGAACGAGCTTGCATTTCTGTTCTTATAGGCCAGGTGCCGGTGACGGCAAAGCCGGCCTGGATGACCGCTTCCAGGAAGGTTTCCCAGCCGGTGGAGGAGGGAGCGGAGCGGAGGGAGGAGCGTGGGGCGGGATCACCCAGTTCGCCCGTCGCGCCCGCTGCCCGCTGCGCTTCCCGCACTTCTTGCTGCTTGAAGGCGTAGTAGATGGTGACCGGAAAAGCGGGGTGAGCCTGCTCGGCCAGGTTGTGCAACGCACGGGTCATGCCTTCCATGAAAAACCGTTCGGCGGCTTCTTTGCTGCCGTGGCGGTAGGGGGTAGCGACCAGCTCTTCCGCTTTGGGGGTGGAGAGAGTGGCGTAGAGGTCGGGGAAGATCGGTCTGAGCGTGCGGCGCAGCCAGACGTAGAAGAAGTCCGACAGGTCGGCGTAGCCGATGTTGTCATAGTAGGGCGGGTCGGTGGAGATAACCATTTGATCCGTGTCAAATTTTGACATCGTCGCATCTTCCTGATTCGCTACACCAGGTTTGTTGACGTTTTGAATATATTCAAGTACTTTTACGTTCCATTCTACGGAACCCATCAGATTACCAGAAGCATTACAGAGAGGGTTGTTCTCTGCAAAATCCCAAACCATCGGTATAGCCTGTCTGGCAAAAACACCTTGTATTGTCTCTCTGCTTGAATGCCATGATGATAATGAACACCAATAATGTGTATTCTTACTCACCGCCAACACCAGATACACCCCCACCGCCTGGGCATAGGCAGTGGCGCCGGTGCCGCCATCGTTCAGTCCGACACCATCGTCCGGCAGTCCTGCGGCCTGGGCATCTCGTCTGACGCACTCCATCGCCTCCCCCACCAGGTCGGCAAAGGTGGTGAGTGCCACCAGTTGGCGCGGGGTGAAGAGGTCGGCCCATGTGAAGAACCCATAGCCACGACCACTGACCAAATCGGTGGTCTCCCGATTCATCGGCAGATCGGGCTTCCACGTCGGCTGTGCACTGCGCGCTATCGCCTCGTGCTCGGCAGTCGGCGGCAGGTAGACCCGGCCCCGTGGCCCTTCGGCGACGATCGCCAGCATCCGAGCGCCCATCCGTCCGGCCATGCTCTCTGCTTTGATGTATTCATCCTTAATCGGCATCTGAGACAGCAGGCAGCGGAACTGCGCGCCACGGGCCAGCTTCGTGCCCTGCTTTGCCCACTCCGGCGGCTTCCCGACGCGCACCGTGAAGTGGTAGGTGTCCCCCGTCACCACCGGCTCCACATACGCCTCGTGGCCCGGCTTGCTGGAGAGGATGAAGGTCGTGACCAGCGGCACCTCCACGTGGGCGAAGGCGGGGTTGGGACTGCGCACGGTGCGCGCCCACAGCCAGGCAATCACCGTGAGCTGCTGCCCGATCACCAGGTCCGGGCGGTCGGCTGCCAGCCCCGCGGTGATGGTGATCGGTGGGTACAAGTGCCCGATCCGTCGCTGCGCCTGTTCCCGCATCCACTGCCCGTAATAGCGCACGTCGGCCGCCAACCCCTGCGCGCCGCGCCAGGCGTTGAGATCGGGGTGCTGGCGATCCTGCGGATTGACCGGCGGACGGTCGCGGAATTTCGGCGGGATTTCGATCATCGCCTTATTGATCGTCACCGCCACCGGGTTGAGGTCGCTGGCATAGGCCTCCAGTCCTAGGCGTTGCGCCTCGAGCGGGATGGAACCGCCACCGGCAAACGGATCGTGTACCCCTGGCAGGGGCGGGATCTGTCCGGTACGGATGGCCTCGGCGATCTCGTCGTCGGACAGGCGTTCTGCCGCCGTCCCGCCCAGGCAGTGCCGCGCCCAACTCCGCCGGATTTCGCAGCGGGCGCGCTCGAGTACCTCCTCGTTGGTGGTGTGCTCCCATACGACCAGGTGTTCGATGATGCGGAACAACCGCTCGCGTTCGCGCTGTTGCGCTGCCTCGGTTGGAAACAGCTCCGGCCAAGCCGACGGGTCGTCGACCAGTTGGGCAAAGAGGACGGCGCGGGCAGCCGCCAGCGGGCGACGCGCCCACCACAGATGCAAGGTGGAGGGATGGCCGTGGCGGATGGACTTTTCGCGGGCGCTGGCCGCGTTGATGGCGTCGAGCGGCAGGGCGACTTCGATGAGTTTCTTGCGCGAACGAATGTGGTTCATAGCGGGTGCTCTCCGCGGCTCCAAAGGTCGGCGACGTGGTAGGTGACACTCGTGACTCCAAAGTCGGGTTCACGGCGGAAGGGACGGCGCACATAGCGCACGGCGGTGCTGCCGTCGGGTTGGAACATGACAATGGCAAGGATATAGTTGTCAGGTTTGTTCAGTGCGGTCAGAATCTCATTCCGGGTGACCGTGATCGTATCGGCGTCGGCGATCCGCCCCTTCACTTCAATGAACCGCAGCGCACCGGTCGCCGGATGACGACTTTCGATGTCGTACCCCAGACGCTCTGTTTCACGGTCGGATGGTTCGTACCCCAGCCGACGTTCGATGTCCATGACGATGGCGCGAGCGCGTGCGGCAATTGCCTGCGTATCCACCGGTCGGGCTGAGGACGGCAGCGGGCGACCGGTGATTGCAGCAATGAGACCGAGCGGCACGATCACGACTCCGCCGATCAGCTTCGGCGGCAGGGGGGAAATCTGTTCTTCACGTGCAAGTTCGTCCATTCGTCGATTCAATCGCTCCTGAAGATCATCGGCGCGCTTCCGCGCCTCCTGGGAATTGAGTCGCGCATTCCGCCTGCCGGCCCTTTCCTGAAGTTTCAACTCCTCAGCGCGATGGTCCCAGTACGCAATTTCTTTGGTCAGACGGTCTCTCACTGCGGCGCGAGTCTTCTCGATCCAGACCTTCCGGCGCTCGCACACCTCACGCACATGCTCAGGCACGATGTGGGTGATGGCATCATTCATCACCTGCTGTTCCAGATCGTGCGTGATCCACGCCGCTTCGGGGCGCGCCAGCAGCGTGGCGGCGTCGGGTTCACCATCGGCGAGCGGGCGGTAGTCGAGATAGGGCGCGTGCTGGAGGCGGCGGGTGCGACCGTGGGCGTCGATCTCGATGAAGAGCATCCGGCGCGAGATGGTGCGCCGCTCGCCGGAAGGGAGCAGGTTTGCGTCCTGGATGGCATGGTCGAGGAAGAAGAGCACGCGCGGTTCGGCTCCGAAATCCCGTTCATCGACCAGGATGGCGCCGCGCTTCAGCAGGTCACGATGCTGTTCCAGGGTCAGATCGATCACCGCATCGAGCAGCGGATGTCCGGGGCAGACGAAGGCGGCCAGCGGTCGGCCCGGCGGCGCGATAAGGTCCTTCTCAAAGCAGATGCGCTCATAGCGCGGGAGCACCGGATCACCCACCCCGATCTGCCGGTTCCGATTGCGCACCATTGCAGGGACATGCGCAACTTCGTAGCGGCGCGACTCCCGCTCGCGCACACTGCCACCCAGGCGGCGAAAGGCTTCAAGGAAGAAGGACTCGATGTAGTGCGGTTGCAGCCGACGCGCCTCGGCGCGTTCCATCTCTTCACGGATGCGAGCCACGCGACTCACGTCCATCACATCGTGGGCTAATGCCCGTTCCTCCAGCAGATTCTGCAACCGCGTCGTGTCGACCGCGTGCTCAACCGCCTGCGAAAGTCGGGCGCGCACCTCGGGCCGGTCGCCGTAGCGAATGGCTTCGATCATCAAGTCACGCAGCGGCTTGCCATCAAAGTGGAGTTTGCCGAGGACATCGAAGACCTGACCGCCGAGCGCCTGGCGGGCCTCTTCGATCTTTTCCAGCAACCGACGGTACACATCGCCCTCGCGGGTCTCGTCGGCCACCAGGTTCCACAGATGGCAGACCTCAGTCTGACCGATGCGGTGGATGCGACCAAAGCGCTGCTCCAGGCGATTGGGGTTCCAGGGGAGATCGTAGTTGACCATCAAATGGGCGCGCTGAAGGTTAATCCCTTCGCCTGCAGCATCGGTCGCCAGCAGGACACGCACCTCAGGGTCGTGCAGGAAGCGTTCCTGCGCCTTCCGCCGCTCTTCGCGCCCCATGCCGCCGTGAATGACCGCCACTGCTTCAGGCCGACCAAACAGACCTTCTATCTTTCGGTTCAGGTAGGCAAGGGTATCGCGATGCTCGGTGAAGACGACCAGTTTTTGGTTCGGCGAAGGGGTCGGCTTCGGAATCGTCCCCGCCCCATACGGCGTTTGCGTCTCTGCGATCCGAGGCGCCAGCGCTGCGTGCGTAAAGATTTCACCGAGCAGGTGCGACAACTCGCGCCACTTGGTATCCTGACCACTCTGGCGCACACGGTCAGCCAGTTGCTCCAGGCGCGCCAGGGTATCGATCTCGAGTCGGAGTTCGGCCATCGTGCTCGCAGCCGTCGCCTGATCGAGAATCTCTTCTTCGACCTGCGCCAGCTCGTTGTCCGGCGCCTCTTCGAGGTCCTCGAGATCTTCGGCGGTGAGGTCACGACCTGCTGGCCACCCCCCGTCCGGCGGGAATCCGCTCCCTCTGCCGGACTTCTCCTGCTGGAGAGCGGGGGAAGCGAGCGTGCCACGCTGCCCCAACTCCAACTCGTGCAGGCGTCGTTCCAACCGCTCGCGCCTTCGGCGCAACGACTGATAGATCGCCTCTGGCGAGGAAGCCAGCCGGCGCTGCAAGATCGTCAGCGCAAACCCCACCGTCCCTGCCCGGGTATCGTTCTGCAACGCCTCGGCGCGGTTGAACTCTTCGCGCACATAGGTCGTCACCTCGCGGTAGAGAAGTGCCTCTTCGGGCGAGAGTTTGTATGGCACCGTGTAGGCTATCCGCTCTGGGAAGAGCGGTGTCCCATCGAAGGTGAGCAGTTTCTCTTTAACCATGCGCCGCATCAGATCGGAGACATCGACCTGATGCGTACCATCGCGAAAGCGCCCCTCGAAACGGTCACCATCGAGGAGGGCCAGAAAGAGCTGAAAATCTTCCTCCTTCCCGTTGTGCGGTGTCGCTGTCATCAAGAGCAAATGGCGGGTAAGGCCGGAAACGAGCTGACCCAACCGGTAGCGCTTCGTGTACTTGATTTCACCGCCGAAAAAGCTGGCCGAGAGCTTGTGGGCCTCATCGATCACCACCAGGTCGTAGCGGTTATCCGGCGCCGCGAGTTTCGCCTGAACGTCCTCGTTGCGCGCCAGTTTATCGAGGCGAGCAATCACCAGATGGTTCTCCAGGAACCAGTTGCCGGTGCGAGCGGCTTCGAGCTTATCGTTGGTCAGAATCTCGAAGGGCAGGTGGAAGCGACGGTCAAGTTCATCCTGCCACTGCTCAACCAGGTTACCGGGGCAGATAATCAGACAGCGCTGGAGATCACCACGGGCGATCAGCTCCTTGATCAGGAGTCCAGCCATAATCGTCTTCCCCGCGCCGGGATCGTCGGCCAGCAAAAAGCGCAGTGGCTGGCGTGGCAGCATCAGCTCGTAGACGGCGGTAATCTGATGCGGGAGCGGATCCACCAGCGAGGTATGCACTGCCAGCAGTGGATCGAACAGATGCGCGAGCCGGATGCGATGGGCTTCGGCGACCAGCCGGAACAGCGTGCCATCGCCATCAAACGCCCACGGGCGCCCCTGCTCAACCAGCGCGAGATTGGGTTCGTCGCTGCGGAAGAGCAGTCGATCGGCGACACGCCCGTTTGGCTCACGATACACGAGGGTCAGTGCATCGGATCCATGCCACTGAACACTGACCACCGTAACCGTGACGTTGGGCAAGATACCGCGGAGGAGTGCATCAGGTTGAATATCTTCCAGGCGTGCCATATACATCAGCGCATGCGATGGTCACGACACGGCGACCATCGTATACGAACCTCCTTTCCGAAAGCCATCATGACGAGATGGGAACAGGACCACCAATACATGCACCATCACTCATCAAACTCGCACGTCGTGAACTTCAGCGTTCGACCATTCTCGAGCACGATGCGCACAATCTGGTCGGAAAAGCCCTTTGGCGACCTGGCCTCAATTTCAAGCGTGACAGTGACGTCGGCGCCTAATTGCCCGATGAGGTGCGCGATCACTTCCTCGGCAATCCGACCGGCATCGCGACCGACCCGATTGGGATCAAGGCGGACCGAGCCGTAGAACCGATGCGGTGTGGATGGTGCCGGCGGAGGGAGCGACGTGGAATCCAAAGGAAGCGGAATTGTTTGGGAAGGAAGCGGGTTGGTCGTCGTTCCCTGCCCATCGCTTCCTGCCACTGTCGGGTGCGCTTCGTGCGCATCGGTTTCTAGTTGCCGACGGGCGACATCGGGCTTGACCACGACGCCGCCGCTATCAATGGTGAGCGTGATTCGTTCACCGGCGCGGAGTCCCACATACCGCCCCATCTGCTCGTCGTAGCGTTCGGCATAGGCAAAGGTTTCCGTGGCCCAGGTGAGTGAGGCAATTCCATCCTGAATGGCGGCGATCAGCACCTCTGGCATCGTCAGTCGCGGCAGATAGATGTAGGTCGCAAAGTCCTCTACGAGCTGCCGCACCGTCACGTGATCGCCTCGCCAGAGCGGTATCTGATCCAGGTAGCGGCGCAGAATGGTCGATCCCAGCCGAGTCAGAATCAGCTCCTCGTGTTGCAATCGCTTGAAGGCACGAACGGCCAGCGCACCGTCTCCGCTGAGGCGAATCGCCTGCCACGTGATCGGGGATTGCGGCGTCGTTTGTTCGGGAACCAGCAGCCAGCAATAGACTTCCGGCAAGCGGGCTTCCACAGTCTGCCTGGCGCTCTTGTGTTGGTTCTCGGCCTGCTTGACCTGAAACGGAGTAAGGTTCAGCGTCTCTTTCTCATTCAGGATCGACTCCCAGGCTAGGAATGTGCGCAGCGCCCCGTCGAGGTCTGGGAGCCGCGCCTTGTCGGCGGCGAGGAAGACCAGCGTATTGCGGTAGTGACGCGGCGCCGACCCACGCGACTCGAGCAAAGTACGTGCGGTTTGCTCGGCAGCATTCCCCGTCCCTTTGCTGTACGGATGATCGGTTGACAGGATCACCAGACGAGTTTCGAGATCGTCTGGTACATCGGCACCTGAACGCGGCAGCAAATGCACCCGTGAGAAACCTCCCATTGCACGTGCGTACTCACGCAGGTACTTTTCCAGCTCCATGGCCACGGCATCTGGATTGTGGCGAAGTTGTTCGGCGCGATCTTCGGCCATTTTGGTGACCGTCGGCTGGGTATCGTACCAGTAATGGGTTCCATCCTGGTACAGGTACGTTGCGGTTGCGGCGAGTCGGCGCAGCGCATCACCGAAGACAGAGGGCGACTCACCCGGCATGACGCAGCCGAGCTTGATCCGGCGTTCCTCCAATCCGCGCCGGGTCACCGCTGCCTTTGGGGCCGAGCCGAGATAGATCGTCCGCGCCACACGCCGCGTCGCCGACACCTTGCCTAGTGCAGGTACCTCACGGTCGATGCTCAGCGGCAGCGCGTTCGGGCCGTCAACATCCTTCTGAATAATCGGCGCCCAGTTGTCGGAAAGGTAGCGCGTCAGTTCAAACTGCACCCGCGAATCGTCGATAGGAATCGTCGATGGCAGGATCAGCGGACTGCGGTCACCTTTTTCCCACAGGCAGTGAATCACTGCCGCCATCAGACGCAAGACGCCACGGGTGCGCTGGAACTTGACCAGCGTTGACCAGTCTTCGTAGAGGCGGTCAAAAATCTCAGGATGGATCGGGTACGCCTCCTTGATCCGTCGTTCGTACTCCGTGTTGCGACACTCCGGCGGGAACTCAGCGGCATGAGTCGTGTACAACTCGGCAAACGCCCGCGCCGTCACATCACGATACTTGAAGGCCTCTGGACCGGCGAGCGGTTGGAACAACCGGCGGCGCACGATCTCGAAGCCCTCTTCGGCGGTTGCCGGACGCCACGACGACTCGACACGCCCGACAACGTTCCGCAGCCGATCCAGTGCTTCACGACCACGGATCCCGCCGACTTCCACATCATCGACCGGTGAGGAGGTTGCGGTATCGGAGGCCGGCAACGAGATGACCAGCAAACAGCGATTCGCCAGTTTTGCCGACTCGGTCAGCGCCTGCGCAAAGGTGAACTGCGTCTCGAAACTTCCTCCGGGCAGGTCGCTCTGGTCGTGGAGCTGGCGAGCATACGCCACCCATTCGTCAATCAGGATGAGACACGGGCCATAGGCGTTGAACAACTCACGCAGCCGGTCGCCGGGGTTGGTGGCGCGTTCGTCATCGTGCGCAATCCGGGCATAGGCATCTGGGCCGCCAAGCTGATACGCTAGCTCTCCCCACAGAGTCCGCACGACCGTCCCATCGGGTTTGACCGTTGGGTTGCCGGGCGATAGTTTATTGCCGACCAACACCACCCGCCGCACCTTTGGTAACTCCGTCACACTGGCCTCGGTGAGCACCGTATCCACACCGGGCAACTCCGCAGGACGATACCCGGAAAAGAGATGATACAGCGCCAGCATCGAGTGGGTCTTCCCGCCGCCGAAGTTGGTCTGCAACTGCACCACCGGATCGCCGTCCTTGCCCGTGAGTCGCTTGACGGCGCCCACAAGTAATCGCTTCAGGCTCTCGGTCAAATAGGTACGACGGAAAAACTCTATCGGATCGCGATACTCGTCACTCCCTTCACCGAGATGCACCTGCCACAGATCGGCAGCAAATTCGGCCTGCTGGTAGCGTCCACTGGACACATCGGGATGCGGTGTCACGACCTCGCGCCAAGGCTTGAGCATCCCACTGGCCGCAGCCTCGATCAGCGAGCCGCCTGCCTTGCGCTTTTCGCTCCGCACCTGCTCGTCAAACCGGACGCGGAGCAGATCGAACTTCATTCGTTCGATTTCATCAGCCTGCGCCGTGGCGGAAACCGCCGCAAGCAATCGGGCTGCTGAGTCAAGCGCCCGGTAGGTATCGTCGGTTGAGAACGACTCCTGGTGTGCCCATTTGTTGCGCCACTCGCGCAGCTCACTGACCAGACTACGTTCGGTAAATCCGAGGGTCTGACGAAACACCTCATTCCACTGCTCCCACATGATCTTCAGCAGTGCCGCAGTATCGAGATGAGGGGTATCATCGTCACGCCAGGCCAGCTCATTGCGCCAGGTACTGGTGACGCTCGTCACCCAATATTTGCCGTAGTGATTCTGCAACTCACGCTCGATGAAGGGTTGTAGCCCCTGACGCAGCAGTTCGAGCGCTTTCCCGATCCGTTCCTGGTTGGTGATGGCCATGCATTCCTCCTTGTGAGCAGCGAGTGGCAAGGTGAGTCATTACGATGTGAACAGCACGGGAACAGGGGCGAACGCATCCTCCCGGCGGATATTCTGCAAGAGCGAGACGCCAGCATGCCAGAGGGCGATGATGGCGAAACCTCCTTCCCTACCTTAAACCTTCCTCCATATCTCGTACTTTTCTCGTACCAGCACATTATATAAAAGAAATATACTACCTGCCAACGCTGAATGGAACCCGATAGCCGACCCGTAGAGGCACGGTGCCGCCTGGTGGGCATAGTACCACTGTGACCATACCACCTGCGCCTGTCGTCCCGCCGCCACTGTGGGGATAGGGATGTATCGCATCGTTTGGTCTCACAGTGGCCGTGGCAGGTGGCAACTACCACGATGGGGTAGATCGGCGGCCAGCGTTTCTCCAGCACCGTTGTGTTTCTCGCAGAACGGTACGGCGACAATCATCCCTGATTGGCCGCTCCCTTCACCGCATGGCGTGGAGTGGCGCTACAGCCCATTCGGGATACGCCTAGCGGGTCTCGTGCGTCCACCCTCCTGCGTCGGTGAGCGGAACGGGGTGAACGGATGTGGGCGGTACGGCACGCGGGTGGCACGATGAGAGCTGGTTCTTCATACCAGAAGTGGTATAAGCCGGTACAAACTCTGCAATTGTTACTGACAACAATGTCAGATGGTGATCCAGGTTAACGTTCATCTCCAGGAGCCATTCCCCTCAGTGCTTGACAAACGACCTTCCCTGTCGCATCATAAAAGCGTGAAAAATAGCACGATCTCGCACAAAAGCCGCACATTTCGGCGATTATATCGATGGGGTGAAGCGGGGATTCACACCCTTGCCGTTCTGGTCGTGATTGAGCTAGGGTTCCTTAGCCCGCTGAGCTGTGTCATACATTGTTTCATTCACGACCTTCTGCGCGAGCGTAACTCGGCCGGTGTTTTTCTCTGCAACGTCCCATCATCATCTACGACGCTTGATCACGAGTTGCCGACATCGTCGCCTATCGAAACAGTGCGACCACGGGCGGTTTTTGAAACGCTGCCACCGGCGCCACCGACGGCGCTAGTGATCATTGTAGTGATACTGCTGTTTCTTCTGTCGTATCCCTCACTTCTGCCCAGACTCTCCGGTGCTCCGCCGACACCACCACCGCGCATCTTCCCCCTTTTCCTGACTGCTTGATCGTTTACCGCTGGCTCAAACGTTGTCTGTCTTTCTGAGGGATAGGTGTGTTTAGGTGAACAAGGAGGACACCGATGAATCGCTTGAGTGCGTGGCTGTTTACCCTGTTTCTGATCGTTGTGATCACTGGTTGTGGTGGTGGCAATCAGACCGCTTCGTCATCAACCTCGGCATCAACGAACGAACTACCGGCAGCGCTCCGTGATACTTCTATCTCGGCAAAAGGCGATGCCAGGAAAGGGCAGGAAATTTTCGGGCAGTGTACTTCCTGTCATACCACAACGAAAGAAGTCCTAGTTGGGCCTGGATTAGCCGGTTTGTTTAGTGCTGAAGGACCGGTATTGCCGAAGGGGGTCGATTACAAAGGACTATTGCCCAACGGTAAAGAGCGCAGTGAAGCCAACATCGCCGAATGGATTCGTGTCGGAGGCACCGGTCGGATTGGCTATATGCCATCCCACGACCTTACCGACCAGCAAATGGCTGATTTGATGGCTTACTTACGGACCCTGAAGTAATGTATGACTAACCGGCGGTGATCATCACGATCTCCGCCGGTTGTATTTTCCCAACAATTAGGAACTGTTATGCAGCGCTCTTTCCTTGTGGGGGTAGTAGGCCTGTTTGTCCTTTTCTGCTTTACGCCAGTACGATCTGGCGATCTGGTAGACAATATCGTGCAACTGACCCGGCCGTTTCACCAACCCACGACACCGATCTACGAGCTACTCGACCAGATCGACCGTCAGGATCACTTAGCGATTCGTCATGTGGCTGTCCGGCTTCGTCAATCGGCTGCGCTGCACTCGCTGCGTCAGGCCTGGCAGCAGGCTCATCAACCACCGATCATCGTCTTAGGGCCGTACCGGTCTCCTGCATTTCCGTTCCCCGGCGCTGAGCTGGTGATCCCGCTTCAACTAACCTGTCACCATGGGAAGGAACAGTTTGCGGTCACGGTCACCTTCACCGCACGAGGTTGGCAGGTCTCTGACATCCGGTTATCCCATTCCGATCCGTAGGACGATGACCACAGGTGTGAAACCATCTGAACCGCAACTGACCCTCGTCGCAGCGTCGGTTGCGGTTCAGAGTATAATACGCAGCAACAATCATTATCGCTGTTGAACGCAAAGGAACAACCATGGCAGAGCTACGTGATTTCCTCGAAATTCCCTATGAACAGTTGGAAGAGCTGAACTTGAGCGTCAAGCGCCAGCGCCTGGCCAGAGTCTCGCCAGAGGTGATGCGCGAAGAACGGATGCGCTACCTGACCGATGAGCGCCGGATCAAGGCGGTCACCGTCTGTTTTACCGATCTCGAAGGCCGGTTGCACATGCTCGATTACGACAAAAAGTTTCTGTTGACTTCGGCTGACAACCTCACCTTTGACGGCTCATCGGTACGAGGCTTCTCGGTACAGGCCGAATCGGATCTGCGGCTTGCGATTGACTGGTCAGCCTTCTACTGGCTACCGGCTGATATTTTTGGGCCGGGGAAGGTGCTGGTATTTGGGTATGTGCTCAATCAAGATGGTACGCCTTACGAAGCCGATATGCGTGGACGGCTGCACCGCTACGTGAATGAACTGTACCAGCGTGATGGTCTCACCTGTAACGTCGCGACCGAGATCGAAGGGTTCTTGTTCAAAGGTCGCAATGCCGAACAGCGCTTCCGTGAAACCGGTGAGTTTACGATGGTCAGCACCGGTGGCTACTACCACTCGCTACCCGGCGATCCGCTCCGTCAGTTTATCGATATGGCGGCAGAAGCGCAGCGGGCAATGGGGTTTGAGAACGAGAAAGATCATCCAGAGGTAGCGCCATCGCAGTTTGAGATGAACTACAGCTACACCGAAGCCACGATTGCTGCCGACCAGATTCTCCTGTACAAGTTGATCTGTCGTCAGGTAGCCAGCAAGCTCGATATGACGGCCTGTTTCTTACCCAAGCCCGTTACCGGTGTGAATGGTAATGGAATGCACACGAACATCTCGCTATCGCGTCAGGGCGTCAATCTCTTCTACGATGCCAATGGCCCTGAACAACTTTCAGAACTGGCCTGGAGATTCATTGATCGCATTCTCAATAGTGCTCAGGATCTCTGTTTGATCTTGAATTCGAGCGTCAACGCATACCGACGGCTCGATCCTCATTTCGAGGCACCCAATCAGATCAAAGCCTCACCGACTGACCGCGGCTCGATGATCCGCATTCCGATCGGCAACGCTCGTTCGGCCCGGATCGAGGTGCGCTCAATTGCTCCTGATGCCAACCCCTATATGGCGATCTATGCCTTACTGCGCACCGGTCTTGAAGGACCACTACCAACTACTGATGTTCGTAATGGTACAGCAACCCTTCCCGACAACATCTACGACGCCATTACCAACTTCCGCCAGAGTGCATTCATGGCAAGTATTCTCGGTGAAGGGGTACACAGCCGGTTTGCCGATCTCAAGCTGATCGTTGCCGACCGTTGTCCGCGGAAGTTAGGGACACTGATCAAGCGTGCCGAAGTGCAATTTCACCACGAAGTAACGAATCAGTACTTGTGGAGCCGGTTTTAAATACTGCCTGACGATGTGCAAAAGGGAACGCAATGGCGCGATCCCTTTTTCTTGATCCTGATAATAAATACAAAGGGGTATTACAACGCCACAATTGCCGCAGCTAGCACGAAGCAGTACCAGTACGTGTACATCATGTACGAGACGTGATCGGCATGAGGGTTACGAAGCAACAACACTCGACCGCCAATCACCACGCAAAGCGCTGCAAGCAGAACATCAAGTAGCAGTGTACCGGCACTGAGACCTGTTGGGACAAAGAGGGCAATGTGTGAGAGCACTGCCAGCAATATGAAAGCAATTGCAACAAATATGCGGGTAGGCCACTCACCAAACACGATTGGCATGGTACGGCGTCGGTTCATCCGATCTCCTTCTATGTCACGTAGGTCTTGCAACGATGCGTTTGACAACAACGTAATCGCAGGAACCAGTAACCATGTCCAGGCTTCCAGTGTTAATGGTCGTACCATTTGCCATGCGGCTGCTAATTGCGCGATTGCACCGAGCACCATCGAAAGGTTCTTCAGCCAATAATGACGGGCCCAATGACCAAAGTTGTGTAGTGTCAGTGTGACTTGCCACAGCAAGGTCCATTCCAGTACCCCTAACCACCAGCCGAGCAGCGAGAATAATCCCATTGCGATCACCCAGCGGATGAAGGCACCTTGCCGCGACACGAGTCCTTGCACGAGCGGTCGATCCGGTTTGTTCAGGCGATCCTCGGCCTCACCGGCCAATTGGTTAGAGATGCAAAAGCAGATGCAGTAGAGCCAAAAATAGATAGCACCCCAGAAAATGAGATTTGGCAAGGTGCTCCAATTGAGCTGATCACTGTGCCACGCCGCCAGTAAGAAGAGTAATCCTGGAATGACCGTTGCTGAAATGTCGTAACGAGTGAACCGCCAATAGAGGATCATTTCCGAGCGGATGAAATCGAGCCAGCGGAGTGATCGTGCAGCCGACACGTCGATTGGAATGTGCATTGGTAGCTCCTTAGCGTGTATAACGACGTAAACTACGGTACATCGTAGATTATACTCGGTTGAGAATCCTGTTTCAAGCGGTGTTCAGCAGAGGACATTACCCGGTTTTCAGATGTGATGACTGCTGGTGAAGATGGAACTGTTATGATGTGGAATAACTATGTCAGAAGACACTCTGATCATCACGTTTAGTTAGCGAAACGGTAGCTGCGCTATTGCTCTCATTTAGACGAAGCGTGGGATCCGTTGCAAACCCCTTATATCAACCTATCGTTATGTCGGATGAGGAAGCATGGTGGTTCAAACTGAATGTTGTATTTGGAATGAATATAACAGATGCTACGCAGAGGAGATTTGCGGAGCTATCTGGTATAATTATAGCCGCGTCAATGCACGTGAAAGGGAGATTATGGATAGCTCGCAGATAGCACTGACACGCCTGTACCGACAGATTATTCGCTCGATTGCTATTGGTACGCTGATCATTTCAATCGTTGCGTTTGTAGTAACCCTGGCGGCTTATCTCATCACGCAGAACACCTTGATCCTGGTAATTCTGACGATCGCAGGGATTACTGCTATTGGTTGTGGTCTAACCCTGTTCCTATTAGCTCGAAACAGTCAATTGTGGCAGGCTATTGCAGCGTTCGGGGTTATGGTTATTGCCTGTGAGGTTGCAATTGCTGTCTGGCTTCCTGAACTGAGTTTGTCGGTCATTCCATTTCTTGCAATCGTTATCTTATTGGCAGGACTACAGGGTCAACGAACGTTTTCGATCTTGATCTTGCTGATTTGTGTCGGTGTAGCTGCTCTGATTCTAACCTTAAACCAATCAACAAAGAATTTACCCATCGAACCTAATCTACTCACTTTTTTAGAGGTCAGTAGCATTGTCGCGCTTTTCATCGCCCTTTGGGCCTTCCTTGATCGCATCTTTGCCGCCCAAATGCAGGCATTGTACATTGCTGATCAGCGTGCGGAAGAGGCTGAAGCTGCTCGGAATACGGCAGAGACTGCCCGCCAGGAGATTGAACGGCGTGCACTCGAGCAGCAACGATTGCTTGAACTGGTTGCTGTTCTTGAGTTGCCGGTATTGACGATTGACGAACGAGTTTTGCTGGTGCCCCTGGTTGGACACCTCGACAGTCGGCGGGCCGAGGCGTTGCGCCAGCGGGTGCTGAAGGTTGTTGCCGAACGTCGTGCGCATGCAGTCATTATTGATGTCACCGGAATTACAATCATCGATACGGCGGTTGCCCGGGCATTGATCGATACCGCTACGGCGATTCGGTTACTCGGTGCTCGCACGTTGATCAGTGGCATTGGTCCTGCGGTGGCGCAAACGTTGGTTCATCTCAATATCGGTCTGGAAGAGGTAGTAACGGCGCCGAATCCTGAGGCTGCCCTCCGACTCGCCCGTGCTACGGTTGGTGTGTAATCGGTTACAGGATATACCCGGTTATGACTGTACCTTCGTCTGGAATATGTCATCTCGCTCAGTATTGACACCTTCCCCGACGATCCCACAGCAAGCCTTTGCTCACCGTGTGTATCCTAGTAAGGATGCAGGGCTTTTCAGCATAAGAGCCTCTTTGAAATATCCTGTCACAGAAGCAGATCGTTTAGTGTGCAGCGGCGCTGCGCCTGTACACAGTGATGCGTCGGTCGGAGCGGTATCCGTTGCACCGCTATCCGCCAGGACGATGGCTATAGGATGCACCTGATGGCGGCGCTGTTGGGTGAACCGTGTGGGCACGGCAACCGGTCGGAGTGAGGCAGCGCTTCTCCCTACAAGAGTTGTCCACGACGATGGGCATTGAACCGGTGATACCGAATGTTGTCGCATTTTAGGGAGATGATGTGTTCGGATGGTACATCAATCTAACCGGGAGCGTCCTGCTGACCGGTGCAACCACGCTATCCCCCTCGCTGGCGCGGGATAGCGCAGATGGACGGCGTGGACCCTCGCTCTGTCCGCCCCGCGTGCGCCTGCTGACCGGTGCAACCGCGCTGTCCCCCTTGCTGGCGCGAGACAGCGCAAATGAGCGGCGTGGAACCTCGCTCTGTCCGCCCCTTGTACTCCTGCTGGCCGGTGCAACCGCGCTATCCCCTCTGCTGGCGCGAGACAGCGCAAATGAGCGGCGTGGAACCTCGCTCTGTCCGCCCCTTGTACTCCTGCTGACCGGTGCAACCACGCTATCCCCCTCGCTGGCGCGGGATAGCGCAGATGGACGGCGTGGAACCTCGCTCTGTCCGCCCCTTGTACTCCTGCTGGCCGGTGCAACCGCGCTATCCCCCTGCTGGCGCGAGACAGCGCAGATGGACGGCGTGGAACCTCGCCCCGTCACACCCGCGTGTGCGTGCTGACCGGTGAAAAGCGCCATCCTCCCTGCCGACGTGGGACAGCGCGGGTAGACGGCGTGGAACCTCGCCCCGTCACACCCGCGTGCGCCTGCTGACCGGTGCAACCGCGCTGTCCCCCCTGCTGGCGCGAGACAGCGCAAATGAGCGGCGTGGAACCTCGCTCTGTCCGCCCCGCGTGCGCCTGCTGACCGGTGAAAAGCGCCATCCCCCTGCCGACGTGGGACCGCGCGGGTAGACGGCGTGGAACCTCGCTCTGTTACACCCGCGTGCGCCTGCTGACCGGTGAAAAGCGCCATCCCCCTGCCGACGTGGGACAGCGCGGGTAGACGGCGTGGAACCTCGCCCCGTCACACCCGCGTGTGCGTGCTGACCGGTGAAAAGCGCCATCCTCCCTGCCGACGTGGGACAGCGCGGGTAGACGGCGTGGAACCTCGCCCCGTCACACCCGCGTGCGCCTGCTGACCGGTGAAAAGCGCCATCCCCCTGCCGACGTGGGACCGCGCGGGTAGACGGCGTGGAACCTCGCCCCGTCACACCCGCGTGCGCCTGCTGAACGAGGAAAACTAGCGCGCCGTCTGTAGGTCAGAGCCGCTCACGGTCGTCACACCTGCGCGTCCCTGCCGACCAGGAAAAAACGTTTACCTCCTCTATCGGTGAACCTTCTCGCCTTGATGAAGGCTAGAACGGAATGTCCTCGTCGTCAATCGGTTGTGGCTGGTTCCGTGATGGTATCTTACTCGCTGGTGTACGGGCTGGGGGAGGAGTATTGGCCGGGTGTGAGTTTGCCGGTGGTGGGATACGGCGTACCGTCTCATCAACCGGCTCTTCGTATGATGGTTCGACATCAGGAACAGGGCCACGCTCACCTTTCGGGGAGAGAATGATCATATCTTGAGCAATGACCTCGGTGGTGTACCGATCCTGACCGTCGCGGTCGGTCCACTTGCGGGTCTGGAGGCGACCCTCGATATAGACGCGGGTTCCTTTGGTGAGGTATTGATTGCAGATTTCACCGAGCTTGTCCCACGCGACAATGCGGAACCACTCGGTCTCTTCGTGGGTGTTGCCATCTTTGTCGCGCCACGTGCGGTTGCTCGCCACTCGGAAGGTCGTTACTGCGCTTCCCTGAGCAGTGTAACGCATTTCCGGATCGGCGCCGAGATGACCCGTTAGTTGTACCTTGTTTAGATCCTTTGCCATGTCAACCCTCCTCGTCTCTCGTGTGTTATCGTCCCATCTGTACCGAACCGAGCGAGAGCTTTCCCGCACGATCTCGAACTATTGTGCGAATTATAGCATACCGCTCGCTCCTTCGTCAAGGTTTTTTGCTTGAACATTTTGGGTCTTTCAGAGTTTTCAGTGTCTTTGCAATGGAATGCGCCTGCGCTCTTCTTTCACCAGGGCTTTTTCAACGTTTTCACCGTGCTTGGTAGCGCTCATGTGCGGAGCGGAATTAAGAATATGGCAAGACTTCCAGCTCGTCGGCAGTGCCTGCGGAGGCGCACTGCTTCCTGTTCCGATTGTGCGCTGCCCCCTGTTTGGCTCGCCGATGACGCCCGACCTACCCTTTGCATACGCTTACGGGGATAATCGGCGCACGACACAGGGCCTGACCAGAGACCACTGTCCGTTGCCCACGTTGCGGACATTCGTCTCACTCCTTCCTTTGGTGGCCCTCACCTTCCCCCCAACCCCCTTCCTCTCCCGCACTGCGGGAGAGGAAGGGGGGATGCTGCCCCCGACCTTCCCTCTGGCCTTCTTCCGCTCCTCCACGGCGAGCGGAAGGGGGGGATGCTGCCCCCGACCTTCCCTCTGGCCCTCTTCCGCTCCTCCACGGCGAGCGGAAGGGGGGATGCAGCCCCCGCACTTCCCTCTGGCCCTCTTCCGCTCCTCCACGGCGAGAGGAAGGGGTAAGGTTAGCGTAGCAGTGGCGACGCTGCGCCTGTGTCTGTCAACGATATCGAGACCACCAACCAGTTCCCCCCTCTCCCGCAGCGCGGGAGAGGGGCTGGGGGTGAGAAGCACCCCTCTCCCGCAGCGCGGGAGAGGGGCTGGGGGTGAGGGCGGCCCGCCGTGCGGGAGCGGGGCTGGGGGTGAGGGCCGCCCGCCGCGCGGGAGCGGGGCTGGGGGTGAGGGCCGCCCGCCGCGCGGGAGCGGGGCTGGGGGTGAGGGCCGCCCGCAGCGCGGGAGCGGGGCTGGGGGTGAGGGCCGCCCGCCGCGCGGGAGCGGGGCTGGGGGTGAGAAGCACCCCTCTCCCGCAGCGCGGGAGAGGGGCCGGGGGTGAGGAACACCCCTCTCCCGCAGCGCGGGAGCGGGGCTGGGGGTGAGAAGCACCCCTCTCCCGCAGCGCGGGAGAGGGGTTGGGGCTGAGGGCGGAACAGAACGATGGCCCCGAACGCCGTGGTTGCCCAAGCACGGTACGTTTCCAAGAAGAAATCCGGGTGTTTGATCAGGCGCTAAGAATCTTGCAAGACATCTTGACAAACGGCAGGAAAGAATTACACTTAAGCTCATGCCTATATTATGCCAGGAGTTATCTGTGACAAGTGAGAATCAGCGTCTTCCCTCTCTCTTCAATCTGATCAAAAACACACTGGCGCCAGACGTGCAACCATTTATGGCCAGTAAAGCGACGCTGGTCGATCTTAGTCACACCCTCGAGGATTGTATTCTGCGCAATCAATTACCTGCGGTGATCTTTACCGGTTTCCAGGAAAGCAGTCACTGGCGTAAAGAGACCCAACGCTACCTGGAATTGGCGAATATCGCTAGCACGATCTGTATTTTCTCCGGTGGTAAACCCCCGGTTCCGGAAGAGCGTCATATCGCAGTCACTCTTGCTGCCGATGATCCGTTGCGTCAAGAGTGGTTTCTGCTCGTGTTGACTGAATGGTTTTGCGCCGTGTTGTGCGGGCTTGATAACCAGATTCCCGTCGAGCGCGAAGCCGATCGCAGCTTTGCTACGCTCCTTACTTTTCAGCCTGAAGTTGTCTCAAATGTGCTTGATGTACTCATTCCGGTTGTAGAACGATATCGGCCTGATCGTGCGGCTGAATTGGCCTATGCGCGTACTCAATTTCCCCCACGTGCGCCAATAGGACCGTACCTGACCCAAATTGTCGCTGAGATTGTTGCCCATATGCAGCGACGTTACGATCAACAACGGCAGTTGGTGGCCGAAGTACAGGCTCTTGCCGAACGTCAGGGTGCACTCGAGGAGACTATCGCCCAACTCGGCGCACCGGTTGTCCCACTGTTTGAAGGTGTGTTGTTGCTTCCGCTCATTGGGAGCATCGACTCTCGCCGTTCCCAATACATTATGGAACATCTGTTATCGGGTATTGCCGAACACATGGCCGACGTGGTTATTATCGATATTACCGGTGTGCCAATGGTTGATACGGCGGTAGCCAATCATCTGCTACAGACGGTTCGCGCTGCACGGTTGCTGGGTGCGCAAATTATTATTACCGGTATTCGGGCCGCTATTGCGCAAACAATGATTGGACTTGGTATCGATCTCGGTGACGTTCGTAGTCGGGGGACGCTGCGCGAAGGCATTATTACTGCACTTGAGATACTTGGTATGGAGATACGTCCACGGCGTTAACCGACCTGCCTGATTACAACAAGAGGTGTCCGTCCTCTCAGGGAGTACGTCGGCGATTGCTTGTAATAGTACGGCATATCTCGGATTTCCCCCTGTGATGTCAACTGTACTACAATTTGGCATCTCTACAACAAAACAAGAGGACAACGCTGTAAAGGTTTTTGAAGGTTTCATCCGACCTAGCGCAAGATTCGCGTGGAAGGCAGTGCATGTTGTAGACGCGGTTGACCTTCACTTTAGCCATCCTTTCCACTCCTGATTTCTCACACACTTAGCTGAACGCGCAGGTCAGGCGCCATCGTCAGCGAACGGGTGATATTCGTCGGTGTTGATCCATCGTTGAACAAGCCGACAACGCCGAAAAGCTCTGCATTGCTGTCGCTCGCGATCGCAAGAGGTACCGTCTCTGGTATAATCGCTCTAAATGTATTTGTTATACCGACGTTTACACAAACTATGCATGTAGACAGGAGCGATCATGTCAGCCAGGATGGAATATCGCTTTGCCCGTCGGCTTGCTTCGCTTGAGGCTTCGGCTACGGCGGCAATGACGGCGCGTGTTGCCCAAATGCGGGCGGCCGGCATTAAGGTGATCTCGTTTAGTGTTGGTGAACCAGACTTCGACACCCCCGAGCCGATCAAGCAGGCTGCAATTGCCGGTATTCATGCCAACCATACGCACTATACGCCTACCGGTGGTACGATTGAGTTGCGTAAGGCGATTGCTGCCCGTGTTAGTGCCGATCAAGGGCTGAGCTACGGAATTGGTCAGGTGACGGTGACGACCGGTGCGAAAGAGGCCCTCTACCTTGCGTTTCAGGCGCTCTGCGATGAGGGTGATGAAGCGGTTATTCCTGCACCATACTGGGTAAGTTATGTGGAACAGGCGAAGCTGGCCGGTGCGACCCCCGTGACGCCTCAGACAACTGAACAGACCGGTTTTAAGCTGACTCCTGATCAATTGCGTGCCAGCTTGAGCGAACGAACGCGGATTGTGGTACTCAATTCGCCTTCAAATCCGACCGGTGCGGTGTACAGCGCCGAAGAGCTGGCTGCATTGGCGGCAGTGTTGCGCGATCATCCGGCGATTATCATTACCGATGAGATTTATGATGCGATTTCGTATGTGCCTTACGCACGTCTGTTACGTATAGCCCCTGATCTCGCCGAACGCACGTTGGTCGTTAATGGTGCAGCCAAAGCGTATGCAATGACCGGCTGGCGTGTTGGCTATGTTGCCGGTCCACAACCGATTATCGAGGCGATCAAGGCAATTCAGAGTCACACTAGTACCCACACCTCTAGCATCTCGCAAGATGCAGCCCTGGCCGCCTACACGCCCAATCCGGCTATCGAAGCTACGGTTGCCGCAATGACGGCTGAGTTCCGGCGGCGTCGCGATCTGATCCTCAGTCTCCTGGCTGACATTCCCGGTATTACCTGCACGGTTCCCGATGGTGCGTTCTACGTTTTCCCCAACGTGAGTGCGCTGCTCAACCGACCACTGCGCAACGGGAAGGTCTGCACTACCAGCGACGAGCTGAATCTCTATCTGCTCGAAGAGGCGCATATTGCCTGTGTGGCCGGTGAAGCCTTTGGTGCGCCCGGTTATCTACGCTTGTCGTATGCGACTGGCAGTGATGAGATTCGAGTTGGTATGCAGCGATTCCGCGATGCCGTACTCGGCGGCGATCGTGCCTGATGGCAACAGATGGGCGGCTCGGCCAACCGGAGCCGCCCTTGCGAACTGTTATGACCATTGATCATCACGCTGATCATACCCTTCCTGACCCGGCTATGCTCGCCGGTCGACGCATTATCGTGGTTGGTGACATTACACTCGACGAATATCTGTACGGTCGAGCGACCCGGCTTTCCCGCGAGGCGCCGGTTCCAGTGCTCGAATTTCTGCGCCGTGAGACGATTCTTGGTGGAGCTGCCAATCCGGCACGTAACATCGTTGCCCTCGGCTCGCAGGCCAGTTTAGTGGCGATTGTTGGCGATGATGCAGAAGGAGAGCATTTGCGCACCCTGCTGCGGGCGGCTGGGGTTGATGATCGAGGGGTGATTACGCTGCCTCAGCGGACTACGACTCGTAAAACTCGTATTCTAGCCGATGCTGCGCCACGCTTACCCCAACAGATCGCTCGGCTCGATTACCTCGACCGGCGTCCTTTATCATCAGATTCCGAAGCGCTGATTATCGCAGCGTTGGCCGATCACCTGCCTGATGCCGATGCCGTTATCTGTTCCGATTATCAGCTCGGTTTGCTTACCCCGCGCGTCGTAGAGGCAATTCGTACTCTGTGTCAGCAGCATGGTGTTCTGTTTGCCGTTGACGCGCAGGGGAATTCACATTATTACCATCACGCCGACCTCTTTCGCTGTAACGATGCCGAAGCTGCTGCGGCATTAGGCACATCACTGACAGATGAAGGAGCGCTGACAGTCGGGGTGATTCGTCTCTACCAAGAACTGGCTGCCCGGCTGGTTATTGTGACGCGGGGGCCAGCAGGATTAGTGCTTGTCGGCGATGATGAGCCATGTCAACACATCCCTGCCTACCACGTGAGCGAAGTCTTTGATACGACCGGTGCCGGTGATACCTTCATTGCAGTTGCAACGCTGGCGCTTGCTGCCGGTTGTCGCGGTCGTACTGCGGCGGCGCTGGCTAATATTGCAGCAGCGCTCGTAGTACGTCGTTTGGGGAATGCCGTTGTCACGCCCGAAGAGTTGCGTGCTGCCATTATGACCGATAATCGTTCTGGTATTCCGCGGTAGGTGTGGGAAGGTTCCTTTTCGGGTTCGGGGTAAAGTGAGAGGAAAGGAAGCGTTCTCATCCCGAGCCGATCTTACGCGGATGCCTGTAACGCTGGCATGCTTTGGCCATCTTGCCGATAATGTCTGGCGCTGAGCAGGCTGGTGTTCTCCCCCGCGCTCCTCGCGAGCGAGGGCCTGGGGGATGAATATAGAGTACTGATACGTCAGACGATGGCTTCTGGCTATGCCCTGCAAAGAGCAGGATAGCGAATCATATGCCCCCGCACGGAATAGGGATCGCTGAAGCACGAGGTGACGTTCGTTGGTTTCGCTCTGCTGTTGAACCGTTCGGTTATTGAACGCAACCCGAAGCTGAGAACGCCGAAAAGCCCCCGCTCTTAGTTAATCGTATTGAGTCGTTTAAATGCGCTGATCGCCTCGTCTTCAGTTTGATAAATCTCGGCGTACTGAGCAAGACCTACCATGCGAAAGATTTTTTGGAAGTGCGGCGATAACCCGCTCACTGCTAAACGCTGCCCGTTCTGATTAACTTCTGTCACGATGCCGATCAGGATGGCAATACCGGCGCTGTTGATATAATCGTTTTGGCGAAAATTGAAAAGAATGTAGCGAGCACCTTTGTCTGTTACCTGGCGATACGCATTATTGATCTTCTCTTCAGCAAATGTCGTCACATCACCTATTAAATCAATGACGGCGACGCCATCACGGTGGCGGATATTCACAGTTAACTCGTCTTCCAACATGGAGCGCTCCTTATTTAGCAAGTCTTTCAGTAAGCTCAGGACGTATGGATCCCTGAACGAGGATCACGATAAAAGACGAGACGGATACAAGTTCCGAACGTTGGGTCAGCGGCGATGCTCACTTCATCTGATAGCGCGACGATCAACTTAAGACCTAGGCCACGGCGTGAAGGGTAGGGCATTGAGAACCATTCTACCGGTTTTCCGGGCAATGTCGGTGGCAATTCTCCTTCATCACAAACTGCAATAACCAGCGATTGCTCGTCAACAGTACAGCAGACCCGAACTCTGCGATGCGGATCGGAGCCGTTACCATGTTCAATCGCGTTTGTACATGCCTCGCACAATACCGTCTTGACATCTTCGATTCGGTCAGGTGGTAGCCCATACCGTTGCGCGAAAGAGGCCACCGCATCACGCACAACAACTTCGTAGCCAAGAACGCTGGGAATGATAAGCTGCATAGCTGCCTGGCCTATGGTTTGATAACCGGTGGTCGTTCAAGATGTACAACCATCCGAACCTGATTGCCACTACCTGGGGCAAAAGAAAACTCGACTTCGTCCATTAATTCACGGATCAGCCATATTCCCCATCCCCCTTTATCTGCCCGCTGAAACGCATCGGTAATGCGTGGTTGCAAGAAAGTTTGAGCTGGATCGAGTACCTTTCGTCCTTGATCGGCTACACTAATGATGAGTTCATCGGTTCGTATTGTCAGGACGACCACTACCTTCATTGCCGCGTCGGCCTGATTGCCGTGTTCGATGGCATTGGTTACTGCCTCACCGATGGCCGTGCGTAACGCATCGATTCGCTCAGGGGTGAAGCCCATGCGCCTTGCCAGTGAAGCCGCAGTATCCATCGCAATTCGCTCGTACCCCAACCGACTCGGCAGGCGCATTTCGATGATCTGTTCTGTCGCGCCATCTGCCTCGCTCATGCTTTCCATCCTGTTTGATGGATGAATGCCGATAATATCAAAGCCGTAGCTGTATGATAGCATAGGCTCAGGTACATATGTTACCAGTTTCCTGTCCGGTTGTGCAAGTTCAGGTAATCAGGGCTAGGGCTTTTCAGAGTTCTCAGACCATGATCAAACACCTAGGCTTTTGATGAGGCTCGACATGGCAACGCTAAAATGGTGCGAGGAACGCTGGCGGGCAACGCATACGGCTCCATGCCGGTTGCAGTGCCGGTGCTGCGGAGTACGGTTGGCGGCCCTCACCTTCCCCTCGGCCCCCTTCCGCTCCGCCACGAGGAGAGGAAGGGGGAAGGTGAGGTGGTTGGAGTGAAAGCACATTGACCTCCCAAGGGGTGACCGCAGACGTTAGTCGGAACGGGTATCTGCGCGCTCTGCACGTGCTGCGCACAGGCTGGGCAGCCGTCGCTTCTGCTCTCCCTCCTTTACCCTCTCACCTCAGCGCTGCTGGGCAGGGTGAAAATGTTGAAAAACCGAAAGCCAGGCAGTGTGCAGCGTCGCTGCACCCCTCCTATCCGCTCATCTACAGCGGAATATTGCCATGTTTCCGTGCTGGCAGGCTCTGGCGTTTCGTGCGGGCCAGGCGCAGGGCACGGATCAGAGCGGGTCGTGTTTCGCGTGGCTCGATCACAGCATCAATGTATCCACGTTCGGCGGCTACATACGGGTTCGCAAAGCGATTTTGATAGTCTTCGACCAGTTCAGCCAGGCGGGTTGTCGGATCATCGGCCTCGGCCAGCTCTTTGCGGAAGATGATCCGGACTGCCGCATCAACCCCCATTACAGCGATTTCAGCGGTGGGCCAGGCGAAGTTAAAATCAGCTCGAATATGTTTACTTGCCATCACGTCGTAGGCACCACCATACGCCTTGCGGGTAATGACTGTTAATTTCGGCACGGTTGCTTCACAATAGGCGTAGAGGAGCTTTGCGCCATGGCGAATGATACCACCGTATTCTTGCTGCGTCCCTGGTAAGAAGCCTGGTACATCGACAAATGTAATCAGGGGAATATTAAACGCATCACAGAAACGCACAAAGCGGGCCGCTTTCACCGAACTGTCGATGTCGAGGGTTCCTGCCATTTGTAACGGTTGGTTCCCAACAACCCCCACGACATGACCATCAAGACGGGCAAAACCGATCACAATGTTTTGCGCCCAGGCCGGTTGCACCTCGAAGAAGAACCCATCATCAACGACCGACTCGATAACTTTGATCATATCGTAGGCTTTGCGTGGATTGTCGGGGATAATACTCTGAAGGTCTTCGTCCATCCGCTCCGGATCGTCAGTTGGCGGCTGGTAGGGCGGGTCTTCCATGTTGTTAGAGGGTAGGAAGGAAAGCAGAGTCCGTAACTGATCGAAACATTCATCTTCACTATCAGCCGCGAAATGGGCTACCCCGCTACGGGTATTGTGGGTCATTGCCCCACCCAATTCTTCAAAGCCAACTTCTTCTCCGGTGACCGTCTTGATAACATCCGGCCCGGTGATAAACATTTGACTAATATTTTTGACCATAAAGATAAAATCGGTCATGGCCGGTGAATAGACAGCACCTCCGGCACATGGGCCAGCGATAATCGAGAGTTGGGGGATCACGCCGCTGCTAAGCACATTCCGGTAGAATATCTCAGCATACCCGCCAAGGCTGACCACACCTTCCTGGATGCGCGCACCACCGCTATCATTAATCCCGATGCACGGGACACCCATTCGTAAAGCCAGGTCCATCACTTTGCAGATTTTTTCGGCGAAGACTTCACCCAGTGAACCACCGAAGACGGTAAAATCCTGCGCAAAGATACAGACGGGTCGGCCATCGATGGTGCCATGACCGGTGATCACCCCATCGCCGAGTGGTTTGCGCCGATCCATACCGAACGCTGTAGTACGATGCACGGCAAACGCATCCAGTTCAACAAACGAGCCGGGATCGAGGAGACGATCAATGCGTTCACGGGCGGTTAATTTTCCCCGCTCGTGTTGACGAGCGATTGCCACCGGGTCTTGATTGCGCGCTCGTTCACGCCGTTCACGGAGGGCGGCGATCTTCTCTGCTGTCGTTTGAGCCATAGCATTCCTCACTTCTACTGTCGGTAATGACGATCAACATCAGGTTCAGATGTCTTAACCGCGATAGCGAATCATTCTTTCCTGCCAGAGTACGGTAAACAGAAACAGCGGTACTGCATCGATGATCCGTCGCCAGCGCGTTGGTTGCATTACCAGGCGGAATACCCATTCCAATCCGAGCTGGCGTATGAAACGTGGTGCACGCGGTACCTTACCGGCCAGGTAATCGAATGTCCCGCCGACACCGATAGCGAGCGGGACCTGTAAGAAAGGCTGGTTGCGGGCAATCCATAGTTCCTGGCGCGGATGCCCATACGCTACCAGCAGAATGTGGGGATGCGCCAGCGCAATTATCTGGCGTTGCTGTTCATCGTGTTCTGGTGCAGGTGAGCCAGAGTAACAACCGGCGATACACAATGTCGGCCAGCGTTTCACTAAAGCGGCTGCGGCTGCCTCGGCTACGCCCGGCGCCGCACCCAGCAGAAAGATGCGATACCCTCGCATAGCCGCCAGTTGTGCCAGACCTAGTGTCAACTCTACGCCTGTCACCCGCCCACGCAATGGTGTACCCAGCCAGCGTGCAGCAAGCAGTATACCAAACCCGTCTGGCGTGTTCAGATCGGCAGCCTGCAAGACTGCCCGAAAGGATGGATTACGCCGGGCCTCCATAATGAACTCAGGATTAACCGTGCAGATCTGATGCCATGCACCGTCGTTGATCATGGCATCTGCCCGCTCTAGCGCCTCTTGCTCGGTGATGTCATCAATAGGTATACCCAGTATCTTGATCCGGTTCTTTTCCATCACCAACACCTGTACCTGCTCTGACCGATGTTGCTGCTTTCCATCATACCGCATTCGGCTACAAAGGCAGGTAGCAGCAGGTTTGCGTCATCACAAATCGAATCCACCTGACACGTCGTACATGCATGTATAATGTTGCTCATACCAGTAGCTATTCGTATCAGGAATAACCACATGAATGCAGAACTTCTACTCATTATCTTCATGCTCGTTCTCTGTCTTCTCTCGCTAGTTACTACTGGTCTGATCGCATTTAGTTTTGTTCAGAGTATCAATCATTTTCGGGAAGTAATGGTCAATGGAACACCAACGACTGCCAATGTTGTACGTAAATATGCGCGCAATCGGATTGTGTTTGAATACCGGGACATAACAGGTCGTCTGCACCGTAAAGATCGGATCGTCCTTCGCTCAGAATATCATCGCTTTCAGCCAGGAGATAGCATCGACGTTGTGTATTCAGCACAGCGACCACATATTGTCTTTTTCAAAGAATTGATTGATAAATCACGAGCCGCACAGCAGGCAGGTGAGCAGTCTAATCTTGACTCGTCTAAACAGTGAGTGGTGATTTGCACGCTTTCTTTCAATCTTGCGCTGTTTGTGTGTAGAGGTTGGTAAACAACGTATCGCTTTAGCACGCCGTTGAAGAGTTCACAACGGTTACCTATCACTCATAGCATCCGGTACTCGGCCGGTAAGCGCGTATTCTTGCACCGCCAGATATACTGCGCGGGGTGTTCCATCAGGGTCCACAAAGTTCCAGGCATCAGGATACGAGCGGGTTAGAAATGGGGTACTAAATTGCCAGAGCACCGTTGCCTCTAGCCAGGGGTAGTGCTGTGATTGCTCGTAAGTGGCGATTGTCCACCGCAGACGGTCGGCAGGTCGCACGGCCCCAATCCAGCGCGGGTGGTCGTTGTATCCGCCTTCGGTGATGATGATACGCTTGTCACTCCCACCCAGCCGGTCGAGCAGCTCGCGAACCAGCTCGATCCGTCGGAAATTGACGCGATCAGGCGCCGGTTCGGCATCAGGCGGTTCGCGACCGCCGTAGGCATGCACAGCCCACATATCAAAGAAGGGGAATGCCCCGGCATCAGCAAGCGAAGCCAGAAATTGCATGTCGTCCATGCGCAGCGCACCACCGTCAAGGCTAGGACCAGGTGAGAGCGCACCGGCGATGACGATGGTCTGGGGCGCTACCGCTTTAATCGCCGGGTATGTCTGCTTAAGTAGGTCGGTATACGCACCAGGGTCAGGTGGGCGTTCACCCCACTCGAAACGTAAATTTGGCTCGTTCCAGATCACAATATGACGCACACCAAGCGGCGCATAGCGCTCGGCAAAAGCAGCAGCAAAATGGGCAAAATCGGCAAAGTGTTCGCGGTCAAGGTAACGGTCGGTTGTGTCAGGCGGACGCGCCCAGGCTGGCACAATGTCGAGGCGGGCTACGACATTGAGACCTTGTGCTCTGGCGTGGGCGATCACCATATCGGCGCCCGTCCAGTCAAAACCGTAGCGTGAGCGAGGTTGAATGTAGGCCCAGGGAAAGAGTTCGACAATCCAGGATGCACCCATTTCGTTAACCTGGGCAAGAGTACGATGAATGTACGATTCGTCGCCAATGCCGGTGAGCCGGGTGTGTACACCGATCAGGGGATTGGTGGTTGTAACCGAACGGGGCGGCGGCAGATTGAGTGGACGGGGCAACCGGGGGACAAAGAATTGCCCGCTCATAATCAATAAGAGTAAGAGCGCAAGCGCAGTATGTCGTACCATAAACTTGTTTGTAGGGTAAGAGCACGGTGTTGCTGATCATTTTGATTGTATCACATTCTATCGGTTAACGAGTATTTGCGTATCTGAACACAGGGCTTTTCACAGCTTTCAGATACCGTTCACCTGGGAGTGCGGGCCGAAGGCCCGCGTTCTATAGTGGATGGCCGAAACCTGCCCCGACTAATGCGGTGCAGGCATAATCGGCAGAACGCTGGGAACGACGCCACAGACAGTCAGTCGTTAGCACGGGAACATGCAGGCCGCCTCTCCCTTCTTGTGCAAGAACTGTTCATTTGCCTTGCGCAGAGCTGCTAACCGTGCTATAACCATATAGGTTGTTCATTTTTGCACATTGAATACTGGGAAGACAGCACTATGCGGATCGTGATAGCAGGAGCCGGTCCAGCCGGCATGGTGGTTGCTCGCACAATGGTCGAACGCGGGCACGACGTTATTGTGTTAGAAAAGCGTGATGTGCCAGGTGGGAAAGTATCGGCGTGGCAGGATGCCGATGGCGATTGGATCGAGAGTGGCCTCCATGTCTTTTTTGGCGCTTACCACAACCTTCTGGCCTTTCTAGATCGGTACGGTCTTGGTGATACCTTCAACTGGAAGCCCGCCGAGATGATATTCGTTTCCGAACGCCACGGGTTGGCGCCCATTCGGTTTGTTCCCTGGCTGCCGACACCCTTTAACGGGCTGGCCGGCGTATTGGCCTTCAAGCCATTGTCATTGGGTGACAAGCTGCGGATGGGGCTTGGGTTGCTACGGGTGATCTTTGGTGACCAGAAGTATGTCGATGAGCAAGATCACGAAACCTACGCCGCCTGGCATCTGCGCCATGGAATGGGGCAGCGTTCGCTTGATGAAGTAATGCACACGATGGCCCTAGCACTCAACTTCCAGCGTGCCGATCGGGTTTCGGCAAAGTTACCGCTCACCGCAATGCTGCACTTTGCCCACGAGAAGGAAGCGCCGCGGATGGCGTTGGTAAAGGGTTCACCCGATACCAACATCTGGCGCCCGCTCATTGCTCAGATTGAACGGCTGGGCGGTCGCGTAGAGTTGAACGCACGCGTAGTGGCAATTGAATACGATCAGGAAACCAATCAGGTGACCGGCTTTCGGCTGGCGGATGGACGTTTAGTAACTGGCGATGTGTATGTGTCGGCGATGCCGGTCCATAATCTGCGCAAGGTGATTCCACCTGCGTTGCGTGAACTGCCTTACTTTGCGAATCTGAGCCATCTAAAAGGTTCACCGGTTATTACGATGCAGCTCTTCTTTGATCGCCGGATTGCTGGGGTTGACAATCTTCTCTTCAGTGCCGGAACCCATCTGAGTGTTTATGCCGATATGGCGATGGTTGCCCCAGAGTACCACAAAGGTGAACGGAGTATTATGCAGTTTGTGGTTGCGCCGGCAGCCGAGCTGATCAATCTGCCCGACGATGAATTGGTGCAGTTTGTGATGAGTGAATTTGTTCGCCTCCATCCGAATGCGCGCGAAGCGAAATTGCTGAAGCACACGATTGTACGCATCCCTAATTCAGTGTATCAGGCGTTGCCGGGAGTCGATCAATATCGCCCCGATCAGGCAACACCGGTACGCAACTTCTTCCTGGCCGGTGATTACACTCGTCAGCATTTTCTGGCCTCTATCGAGGGGGCAGTGATTAGTGCGAATCGCTGTGTGGAGCGGATCACTGAAGCTCAGGCTCGCGGTGATCTTGTTTTGCAACCGTATTTTGTGACAGCAGCCGATTGAGAAATCCCGTATACTGATGGTAGCGACTCTAACCATCTCTCTCTGCTAGAGAGATGCTTAGGGAGAAGAAGTATTTAGTCATTTGCTGAAGGGCTACCATGCTCGCTATCGATTCACTGTTGAATGAGCATTACCGGATTACGGTTGCACTTGCTGCGTATCCCGACGCCGCGTTATACCGGGCCATTGATCAGCGTTTTTCCCTGCGAGTGCTGATAAGTGCGTTACCGCAACCTGATCGGACTGCGCTTGAGGATGTTTTACGTCTGGCCCGTGAATTGACGCAAATCCAGATGCCGGGATTTCTGGCGCTGCGCGACTATTTTGTGATTGACCAGGTGTGCTACCTGGTTGCCGACGATCCTGGCGGTACAGATTTGGAACGCTTCGCCCGTGAGCGGGGATCACCGCTCCCTGAGAGCGAGACGCTGGCAATTGTAGAACGCTTACTTCTCGTTGTTGAGCGTTTGCATCAGCATCAACCACCGCTCTTGCTAGGTGATCTGCGAACATGTGACCTCTGGTCTTCACCAGAGGGTAGTCTGAATCTGGTGCCGTTTACCTGTGTACGCCACATTGGCACTGAAGTAACACCCTACCGAGCACCTGAGCTGTACGATCATTCGGTGGAACCGAGTCAGGTGAGTGATATTTACGCAATTGGTGCAGTACTCTATCACCTGCTCACCGGTTGGCCGCCAACACCCGCGCATCAGCGGCAGGCAGGGGTGCCGCTTAATGCACCGCGGGTGCTGAATCCGCAGGTGTCGATGTTGGCCGAGCAACTTACGTTGCGTGCGTTGGAACTGAAACCGGCCAATCGCTATCAACGGGTGAGTGAGATGCGGAGCGCGCTGGAAACGGTGCGCTTGATGGCCGGTCGGCCGATGGGGGCAACAGCGCCTATCGAGAAGCCTGCTGCCCCGGCCATGGCTACCTCTACACCGCCTGTACCCGCGCCAACTTATGCTACAGCGACATCGGTAGCAACGTTACCGCCTGCTCCTCCACCGACACCGGTAGCTTCTTCGGTCGGGAGTGCACCGGTTGCAGCACCATCTCGACCACTGATTAGTACCTCGTGCTTACTGGCGATAGTGGCCGGTCTCGCGGTGATTGCACTTGGCGTTTGTGTGCTCCTGGCGATATTGATAGGGCTGTATCTGACCAACGCCTCATTACCGGGTTGGCCCGGTAATGCACTGGCGACCAGGCCGACCAATGTTCCGCTACCGACCACTGAAACCGTTTCAAAAGCCGATTTGTTGCAACAGGTTGCAGCGATTACGCAGACTGCTCAATTGCGCGAAGATGATCTGGGAGCGGCTACTTACAGCCCTGATGGTGCCCTGATTGCCGTCGCTGTTGGTCAGACTATTCAATTGCGTGATGCTACCTCACTGACCATACAGACCACCTTCAGCGGTCACAAGGGAGAAGTGAGTTCGCTGGTGTTTAGTCCTGATGGTGCAATACTAGCCTCTGGTGCGCAAGATGATCCGGTTGTGCGGTTGTGGGATGTGCGCAAGGGTCGTGAGTTAGCGCAGTTAGCCGGTCACGAAGACTGGATTCGGTCGCTGGCGTTCAGTGCTGATGGACGGTTGCTTGCATCGGGCAGTGCCGATCGCACAATTCGGATTTGGGATGTAGAAAAACGGCAGGTTGTAGCCGTTCTCCGTGGTCATACCGATCTACTCGGAAATGTGGCGTTCAGTCCAGACGGACAGCGGCTAGCTTCGGCATCGCGTGACGGTACAGCGCGCTTGTGGGATGTAGAAAGTGGTCGTCAGATTGAGACGTTTCGTTTTAGTGCGCCGGTGAACCCTGAAACGAACACACCTTTTTGGTTAACCGGTATCGCCTTTTCCGCCGATGGTCGTCAGATCGCTGTTGGATCGATCAACGGGAGTGTCTACCTTCTCGATGCGGCAACCGGTAATGAACAGCGAGAATTGCGTGGTCACGATGGTTGGGTGGTGATCCGAGGTGTGGCGTATAGTCCTGATGGCCGCCTGCTAGCCAGCGCCAGTCTTGACGGAAGTGTCCGTTTGTGGAGTCCGGTGAGTGGGGCTGAGCGTGGGGTATTGCAGCAACGTGGATTGCGTCTGCTCGGTCTGAGCTGGCATCCAGATAGTACGCGCATCCTGGCGTCAAGTGATATGGGAGGGAACCTGGTGGTTTGGGATGTTGATTCATCCCAGGTCGTGCAAAGTTTTCAGGTAACCCAGGGTGTAGTTACAGGCGTCCGGTACGGGCCAGATGGCAAATTACTGGTCGCCAGTGGTGCCAATGGTGCGGTTCGGGTGCACATGCTCGATACGGGTCGTACATTCAGTCTCGATGGTGGTGCAGCGACGGCTCAGTATATCGATTTCATTAGCGATTCTGAAGTAGTGGCTATCAGTGAAGCCGGTGAGATTGTTGCCATTGATCTGACTAATCGGCGCCCCAATGAGCAGTTGAGTGGAATGAACGGATTCCCACTCAATCTGACGGTCAGCTCAGATCGGAGCATGATTGCAGTTGGGAATGAGCAGGGTGAAGTGTATCTGTGGGAGACAGCAAGCCGCAAATTTTTACGTCGCCTCAGTGGTTTGAGTGGGCCAGTTTACTCACTGACATTCAGTACGAATGGAACATATCTTGCTGCGATCACGAATCAACCCGCCGATTCGCCAAAGATTGCTGTCTGGGACGTAACTCGTGGCGGTCAACCCCAGATTTTGCAAGGTCACAATGGACCAATTACCAGTTTGATCTTCTTCGACAACCTGCTCTTTAGTGCCAGTAGTGACGGCTCGTTACGAGTTCGTGATGTGACTCGTAAGAATACCGAGGTATTCCAGCTCAACGTTCCTGAAGAACGTGGCTGGTTGACCAGCCTGACGATTTCTCCCGATGGTCGTTTGCTAGTTGCAGGGACAATAAGTGGTCATTTGATGTTTTACCAGCGGGATAATGGGACGTTACTCCGCGAAATTGATTTATCAAATGCCGGTGCAGTTCTGGCTGTTGCTATAAATCCTGATGGTTCACAACTGGCAGTCAGTACTCGCGATGAAGGGATTGTTCTGTTTGATCTGACACCGCTTCGTTGATCCGTCAGATGATACTCATCTGCCTGCATGTTGGCGGAGCAGCCCTGTTATTTCATTCATCTGCCGAAAGTGTTATATCCGAGTATGACCAGCGATTACGTTTGGGTGCCGATAGGTATCGTAGACCGTTCGGCACCCATCTCTAGAAGTGAGGCTCCAATTTGCCCGCGCTTCGTTGCGCTGGTGCAGGTTCCGACCCTGACCTACCGTTATCTCTAGCCCAACGCTCAATATGCTGCACTGCGGCAGGAGCACCGCCTTCTGCTCGCATCATCGCACTGACTATTGCTGCTCGTGAGCGGTACGCTGGATCGAGTGCCTGTTGCAAGGCGCTCTGCAATCGTTCTACCGATAGCTCAGTGACCGGAATGGGTGGTGGATTGGCCCCAGTCTTGTGTGCACGCCAGGCCCAGAACGGCTGGTCGGCAGCGAGTGGAACGATCACTGACGGCACACCTGCGCGCAGGGCGCTGGCGGTAGTGCCAGCGCCGCCGTGATGAATCATTGCCGCTGCCTGGGGCAGTAACCAATCGTGGGGAATCTCATCGGCCAGGTAAATCGTATTGGGAACGCGCTGAACCGTAGCGTCTGCCCATCCACGCTGGATGATGCCACGCAGTCCGGTTTGACATAACGTTTTTATAATCATTGTCATGAGCGATGGTGTGTCGCGGCTTACCATACTGCCAAAACTGACAACAACTGGTGGTGGACCAGCTTCCAGAAAGGCTTGCAATTCAGGTGGCGGTTGCCATTCGGATTGGGGGAATGTCCACGTACCGGTTTGTACCGTCAGTGGTGCACAACCGGGTGGGACGAGCGCAGCGCTATACGCTTGCAACAACCCAAAATGACGTCCCGGTGTAGCCCACGAGAGACGGGCAGGGCCAATATCGGGAAAACGGGAGCGCAGAATCCGGTAACTCAGGCTTTGGCTCAAACGAAAGACGGTTTGGGTAAACACGTGGCTGAGGCGTCTGCCGGTGAGACCAATGAGGTCGGTAGGCCACATAATACTGGCAATCTCGACCGGTGGATCGAAAAAGGGAAAGAGTTCAACCGTGCATTCGGCAATCCCGTATTCCTGGGCATAAAGATGACTGAGTGCGACGGTCAGAAACGAGGATACGATCATATCGACGGTACGTGCAGCTCTTTTGATGCGGCGGGCAATCTCTGCGCCAATTGGCATCGCAAAGCGATAGATGATCCATACTAGTCGGAGTGGTTGGTTGCGTGCTTCGTCGGCGATCTGGCGGGCCAGGGTCTCGACATTGCCTGGGAGCGGTAGAAAATCTATGTGATGTGAGATCGCAAATGGTGCAAAGCGCTCTGGGGCTGCTAAAATCGGTATGTGCCCTGCCTGGCGAAGTGCTACGCCAAGGGCAAGAAATGGCTGCACATCACCACGACTGCCGTAAGTGAACATCAGAATGCGCATGTTGTGTCTTTCGGTGCTGCGGGTCGAAAATCTGAACGCGATCGTTGCCTTGCTGTCTCTGAAGGTGACCCCGATGCAGGTCTGGCATAAGCCTGCCAGCACCTGCCCATCGCTAGCGTGTCGCTGAGTATGCTCTTTCCGTGGCGTGTCTTCTGTCACTCTCCTGTCTTTTGGGAGAATGACAACCGGTATTGCACAATAAGAAGATACTTCCTTACGATACCATTTCACCCATCACTCGCAAATATTCCTGATCGAATTGCCATAACAGTCCCTCTGATTGCGCATACGGACCGGGTCGGTAGGCGCGTGAACTGACTCCCTGTTGCGATAGTTCGCAGACGTGCCAGTCCTGCCGGTTTGTTCGATCCCAAAACTCTACGGCGTCAGATGGATCAAAGTCTGGTGAAGCCATCGTTTCGGGATCAAAGTACCATTCGCAGATCACGGTGGTGGCATTCGGTTGGCGCGGGATCAGCCGATGGGCCATCACATAGTCAGGATGCAGGCTGAGCAAGAGGTTGGGAAAAATGGAATAGTAGTAGACGCGCTTGTGATCTTCAGCAGCCAGCTTGGGAAGTGGTGGCCGACGGGTCTGGCCGTTCAGAGTCATACTGTCGTAAGTAAGCTCCATGTAACCGCCGAGAAATGGGCCACTGGTCAGATCATTACGTCCGCTCTGCCAGGGAGAGACGGCCACCAGCTCAGGGTGAATCAGCGGGCAATGATAGCATTCTGAATAGTTGGCCACAATCAGTTTCCAGTTGGCGGCAACCTCGTAAACGATCTGCGCGCCACGTTGCAAGCGGCTCATTTCCCATGTCTGAAACTTACCGATCAACGGCGCAAAGGCTTCTGCAAATGGTGTTGGTTGCCTAGCTAGCGATACAAAGACAAAACCGTCCCACTCAGCTACCGCCGCACTGATCAGCGGCCAGTCTTCACGCCGAAAACCGGGTGCATCTTGCATATAACGAGCAGCAGCCAGCGTTCCATCGAGCCGATAGGCCCAGGCATGGTATGGGCACAGAATAGTTTCATGAAACTGACCTTGCATTTCTGTGCAGAGACGCGCACCTCTGTGACGACAGACGTTATAATGTGCGTAAAGCTGGCCGTTGTGATCACGAACCAGGATTAGACTCTCACCAGCGATCTCTATCAATCGATAGGAGCCAGCAGCCGGCACTTCGGCGCTACGTCCGACGCAAATCCACTGTGTGGCAAAAATACGCTCTTGTTCGCGGGCGAATACTTCTGAACTGGTAAAATAGTGGCCGGGCAGTGTGTAAGCCGGTCGATCCAGGGATGCACGGACGAAGGTTGTCATAGGCAAAACCTCACTTCTGCGATATAATACCGTTTGAAAAGATCATCCTAATCAATAGTCTCGAAGGAGGGACGAATGTTCAACCCGTTTAAGCAGAAAGACCAGGTTCAGTCGGATCAGCGTCATCGCGTCCCGCCCGGTCAGTATGTTACCGATAAGTTTCCTGTCTTGCACTACGGTTCTGTACCTAAGTATACCAATGTTGAGGAGCAGTGGGATCTCCGCTGTTGGGGTGAATTGGCCGAACCGATCCGCTTCAGTTTTCGCGAGTTTCGCGCATTACCTACAACGACCATCAAAACCGATATTCACTGTGTCACGCGCTGGAGCAAACTCGATACCGTCTGGGAGGGGGTAAGTTTTCGCGAGTTTCTCCGCCATATTCCGCCGTTGAAGCCTTCGGCTCGTTTTGTGATTGCCCATAGTGAGCAGGGTTATACGGCGAATCTACCACTTGACGTATTGCTCGATGACGATGTGCTGTTAGCGTATAAGTATGACGGTCAGGAACTGACACCAGAGCACGGGTATCCGTTGCGCTTGCTGGTGCCAAAGAAGTATTTCTGGAAGAGTGCGAAGTGGCTGCGGGGTATTGAATTTCTCGATCACGACCGTCTCGGTTTCTGGGAGCGCTACGGCTATAACAATAATGCCGATCCCTGGCGTGAAGAACGTTACGCGGATGACTAAAGAACTTGATGAGCAGATTGCGGCAGCAATTGCCGAACAACACGTGCTACGTACACGAGTACGGTTGCACGATGACTATGGTGAACTTCGTCTGGTAGCCGGTGTTGATGCTGGTTTTGAAGCCGAAGGGACGATTATTCGGGCTGCGGTTGTGGTCTTGCGCCTGCCCGATTTGCTTCCTGTTGATTATGCACTGGTACGGCAACCAGTTACCTTTCCCTACGTACCGGGCCTGCTGGCCTTTCGTGAGGCGCCAGCCATTATTGCCGCCATTAGTCGTCTGCGCACATCACCTGACTTGATTATCTGTGATGGTCACGGAATCGCGCATCCACGGCGCTGTGGGATTGCCTGTCATATCGGTGTACTGCTTGATCGGCCAACAATTGGTTGTGCCAAGCATCGTTTGATCGGACAATTTACACCTCCGCCTGCCGAACGTGGCGCCCGTCAGCCACTGTACGACGGTGATGAACAGATCGGTTGGGTGTTACGGACCCGAGCCACCGCCCAACCGGTCTTTGTCTCGCCCGGTCATCGGGTGAGCCTTGATCGATCACCAGAGTTGGTAATGGCCTGCACGACCCGGTATCGCCTTCCTGAAACGACTCGTTTTGCGCATCGGCTGGCGTCAGATCATCAGCTTCCCCTCACTCCTTGCTCGTCGCTTCACGAAGAAGAGGAATGAGCAGCGGAGACAGGTGCTCCTCACCCGCTTTCAGAGCGTAATCAAAAACCCAGCTTTCGCATTGAGCACGTACCGTAGCTGTGCAATCATTGCGTGAGGGTGCCAACCGTCCTCCCTTCCTCGCCCTTGGTGAGCGCGACAGTGGTACCATCCCCTTCCTCTCCTCTGGTGTGAGAGGAAGGGGGCTAGAGGGGAAGGTGAGGGTGCGCTAAGCGTGCGCCGTAGCACCGGCGCTGACCCCGATGCTACCCGTTTCTATCGCGTCGAAGAGACGCCGGTGCTGCTCGCCAACATTCCCCGAACCATTCTGGAGATGCTATGGTCGCGCCTTGGCAAAAGCCCAGATTTGTTGCTGAGGCGCGTCGTTTCTTGCCCCTTCAGCCGACGTCCCTACTGAGCACCTGATCAAAACCACGAGTTTCTGATCAGGCACTCAGATCCTCGCGTAGGCAAGAAAGGCGTCGATGTTGCAAGCGCCGATCTTCCTTTTGGCAAATTCCCCCTAAAATCAGCGAATCTTTTTGCCATTCTGTACGGTTTCTCTAGTAGGACAAATAACTCATACTGGAGAAGCGATCATGCGTCAGTTTACTATCGGTTTCATTTGCCTGTGGCTGCTCATTGTTGCCCTTCAACCAATTCATGCTCAATCACCGCTCATATTGATCAATGAGGTCATGCATTATCCGTCATCGGGGTCAGAGTGGATTGAGCTGTATAATCCGGGTACCGTGCCGGTTAATCTGAGTGGTTGGCGGATTGATGATTCGGTTATCGGTGGACCTCATACCCTGATCGGTGAAGGAGTGGTTATTGCTCCGGATAGTTTGCTGGTTATCCCACTGACCAGTGCTATACTCAACAATAACGATCCGGATCGAGTTATCTTGAGCGATCCAACCGGTCAGGTGATCGATCAGAGTCCGCTGATCGTTTTACGACCTGATCAGACCATCGCTCGCCAGCCTGACGGTAGCAATACCTGGATAGTGGGTTCGCCTTCGCCGGGAATCTGGAATAGTGGTGATCCACCTGCCACAGGCATTCCGACCACGCCCACACCAGGCACGACGAACACGGCTACACCGGACGCAACAGTCACCGCCACGCCGAGCGCGACGGTCACGGTCACACCGAGCGCGACGGCCACGGTCACGCCGAGCACGACGGCCACGGCCACGCCGACACCAACCGCTATCCTGCTCCCGTCGCCGACGCCAACGCCAACACTGCCGGCAGCCGTGGACCAGGTGGTAATTAACGAAATTGCCGCAGCGGGTGAGGAGGAGTGGGTCGAGCTATACAATCGCGGGCCGACGGCGGTCGAGCTGGCGGAGTGGCAGCTTGAGCGGGTAAGCATGAGTGGCAGTCGCGTGGTGCGTTCGTTGCCGACGGTGACGCTGGCCGTAGGAGAATGGCTACTGGTCCCCCTTACGAAAGGGACGCTGCCCGACGGCGGGGCGCGGCTGACGCTGTTCTGGCAGGCGACGGCGCTGAGCACCGCCATCGAGTACCCGGCGCTCAGCGCTACGACGGTCTATGCCCGCGTGCGCGATGGCGCACCCGAGTGGCTCGTGCGGGAACAGGCGACGGCCGGTGTGTCGAATAATCTGCCCGCAACACTCACACCGAGCGCGACGGCCACGGTCACGCCGAGCACGACGGCCATGGCCACGCCGACACCAACCGCTACCCTGCTCCCGTCGCCAACGCCAACGCCAACACTGCTGGCAGCCGTGGATCAGGTGGTGATTAACGAAATTGCCGCAGCAGGCGAGGAGGAGTGGATCGAGCTATACAATCGCGGGCCGACGGCGGTCGAGCTGGCGGAGTGGCAGCTTGAGCGGGTAAGCATGAGTGGCAGTCGCGTGGTGCGTTCGTTGCCGACGGTGACGCTGGCCGCAGGCGAATGGCTACTGATACCTCTGGCAAAGGGTACCTTACCCGACGGCGGGGCGCGGCTGACGCTGTTCTGGCAGGCGACGGCGCTGAGCACCGCCATCGAGTACCCGGCGCTCAGCGCTACGACGGTCTATGCCCGCGTGCGCGATGGCGCACCCGAGTGGCTCGTGCGGGAACAGGCGACGGCCGGTGTGTCGAATAATCTGCCCGCAACACTCACACCGAGCGCGACGGCCACGGTCACGCCGAGCACGACGGCCACGGCCACGCCGACACCAACCGCTACCCTGCTCCCGTCGCCGACGCCAACGCCAACACTGCCGGCAGCCGTGGACCAGGTGGTAATTAACGAAATTGCCGCAGCGGGTGAGGAGGAGTGGGTCGAGCTGTACAATCGCGGGCCGACGGCGGTCGAGCTGGCGGAGTGGCAGCTTGAGCGGGTGAGCACGAGTGGCAGTCGCGTGGTGCGTTCGTTGCCGACGGTGACGCTGGCCGCAGGCGAATGGCTACTGGTCCCCCTTACGAAAGGGACGCTGCCCGACGGTGGGGCGCGGCTGACGCTGTTCTGGCAGGCGACGGCGTTGAGCACGGCGGTCGAATACCCGGCGCTCAGTGCCACGACGGTCTATGCCCGCGTGCGCGATGGCGCACCCGAGTGGCTCGTGCGGGAACAGGCGACGGCTGGAATGACCAACAACATTCCTGAGCCAACGATCCCACCATCTCCACTGGCGATTGCTACAACTGCGGTCGTTTCTGTATCCACTGCGACATACACACCAACCGCCACCCGCACACCGACGGTCACCAAAACACCGACTGCAACGCGGACACCGACGGCTACGAAAACGCCGACTGCAACGCGGACACCGACGGTCACCAAAACACCGACTGCAACGCGGACACCGACGGCTACGAAAACACCGACTGCAACGCGGACACCGACGGTCACCAAAACACCAACCGCCACCCGCACCTCAACTGCGTCGCCACTTCCTGAGCCAACGGCCTGGCCTACCAGTGTGGTGATCATCAGTGCGCTCTTACCGGCGCCAGCAACCGGAACATATGAGTGGATTGAACTCAGCAGTCAATACGCACAACCCATCGACCTGCAAGGATGGTTCTTTACCGATAATAGTGGACAACGTCGCCTGATTTCTGAGCAATCCCTGGCGGCAGGAGCAACGGTGCGTATTCCGATCACGCGCTCTTTTCTGAACAACAGCGGTGATACGGTGATCCTGCACGATCCAACGGGAAACGCGATCGACACATTTTCTTATTCTGCAGCAGAGATTGATAGCATCGTCTGGCGCCAACTCACAGTTTCTTCTTCGCAAACCGACCCTGGGCACGAGATCAACCTCTCTCTGCAAATGCCTGCCACGACCGATAGCATATTGCCTTCGCCATTAGCATTTTCACGGCCTACCGAACGGCTTCCATTTTCGTTAGCACTCCGTTCGCCGTTGCCCGGTTACCTGACGATAACTGCCACTGCGTCGCCAACCGTTACTCCACCGGCAGTCAACGTGAGCACGTGTACTGATTGCTCTGAACCAAGGTGGTCATGGTCGCGGATCACTGCTGCGGTGCTGGGAGTTATTGCCATCCTGCTCTTTGTTACTGAACCAAAACCACGTCGTTCTGTGCGAGACTATCAGGATGTGTTATAATCTCACAACACTGGTGCCGAACATACGTTATATTCAGAGAGGAACACCCCTATGAAAGATCTGCCTACCCTGATAGGTGAACGGTTGACGCAGAACCTGTGGGGCGTTCTCGGCAATCAAGGGTATATTCTTGGTATCGATCTGGGCAGCTACGGCCTGCGGGTTGCCTTAGTTGACTTACAGCACCACACCTATCAAAATGCTTCTATGGAATTGGCCGAACACGAAGACCCGGACACAACAGTGAATCGTGTCATCGAGCTGGCCCGTGGCTTGATGGCTCAGGAAGGTGTGGGTACTGATCGGCTGGTACGGGTTGGCGTAGGCTTTAGTGGCCCGGTCGATCTCCGGCATGGCACCGTTCGATTAGCGCCCCGTCGACCAGGCTGGGAAAACTATCCGCTCCAGGAACGCTTTGAACAGGCCTTCGACACCGTAACTCTGATCGACAACGATGCCAACCTGATCGCACTCGGTGAAGCCGTATTTGGTGTTGGGAAGGGGTGTCAGCATCTTTTTTACGTTCACCTGAGCAGTGGTGTGGGCGGTGGAGCGGTATTGAACGGTCGTCTCTACCATGGTGCTCATTCCATGGCAGGTGAAATTGGGCATGCGGTCGTAGGTCATGGTTGGGATGGTGATGGTCGTCCGGAAACGCTAGAGGAATTGGTCTCTATTGGTGGATTGCTCCGACGGGCAGCCGCTGCCGGTCTAACCACCAGTCGCCTGGAAGATATTTTCAGTGATCATCCGGTGGCGCGTAAGGTTGTTCAGCATACCGTTGATTTGATGGCTACCAGGATTGCGCAGATTATTGCGTTACTCGATCCGGAAATCGTTGTCTTAGGTGGCATTGTGGTGCGTATTGGCGGCGATAGTTTCGTCGAAGCAATTGCCTCCAGGGTAAATCATTTCATCGCTCCCCAGTTTGCTCGTCCGGTACCGGTCGTGGCTTCGATATTAGGGCCAGACAGTGTCGCAATCGGTGCTGTAGCTATGGCCCTCGATAGCTTGTCAGATTAGTTTTGCTGATATGCCTCTCTTCTCTCGTCGATCATACCGTTAGCGTATGGCAGGTTCGCAACCTGTACCCCCGCACAGAGGAGATGGTGGTGGATCGGGACCTGGAGGGTGATGGTGGGCTAATGTGTCAACCGATGGGAACTACATGTGCATCACACGACGCGGGCCGGAGGCCCGCGTACCCAGGTGGCCGCAATGAGGCCCGTATCTGATGCCAATCCTGTCTGGGCAAGCCGTGTATCATCCTGCCAGCGCTGCTAGTACCCCCCGCTTACGGAGGGAAGGGGGGTGATCCAGATGCCCACGCACCAGGACACGGTTTTCGTGAACAGGATCGGTATGAGAACGCTGAAAATCCCTCCCTGCACGATCTCCTATTTGCATGTCGTGCTGAGCAATGATACAATACAGTGAGCTATATCGTACACCCTACGGATAGCAGGGAGGCAAGTCCCGCCTCTCTGTTTCCTGTTGTCTATGAGTTGAAGCTTGTGGGGGCATGATGGACGCAAAGACGATCATTTTTGGCGATACCGCCATCGACCGCTTACTCCAATGGCTTCGGGCAAGCGGTGAACCGAAAGATGTGAGAGACCTGTTATTGCACTATCTCGAAATTCTTTGCAAGCTGGTGACGGAGGAGGGCGAATGACTGCCACCACAGCAACACTGGCCGATGAAGTATGGCGGCTGATGACCGCACAGGGAATTCTTTTCGCCATTGATGCCCCTATTCGGCAGACGCTGAGTAATCTGGTCGCATTCTTTGCCGCTCGTCTACAACGCGATCCGGCGAGTGTGCAGGCTGAACTGGAAGCAGCTCTGGCCGCTGATGAGCGTTTCACCCGCGAGGAGGTCAACGGTCAAGTTATTTTTGTGACCTCTCGTCAGGGACGGTATATTCCCCGTGATACTACCGATCCGCATACCTTTAAACAGCGCCTCTATGAGCCAGAGAATCCGTTACCGATTGATGATTTAAGCGTTGTTGTATCTACGTCGCGTCCGGCAATTACGACGGTGGAACCGGTCTATATTTCAGACTACTGGCTCGAACAGGCCCGGTTAGTGGCGGCTACGCAGATGGATGAACAGCCGGTAGTTCAGCCCGAATCTCAGGAAGCTGGTGCGACGACACCGGTTGTTGTCGAGCAGCCAGTTGCTGAGGGGGCAGGCCCGGCGCCGGTTGGTGAAGAGCCAGGAGTGGCAGTGGTACCACCAACTGATGTTGAAGAGCCGGTTGCGACGGTTGTTGAGGAACCCTCGGCAGCGCCGGTTGCCGCGTCGGCTACCGGTGAGCGTTCGACAGTGCTGACCGTTGACGGCTTGTCCATTGATCTGAGCCGTTCACCGGCAGAGATCGTGGCCGAGCACGGCCCTGCTCTAGAGCGCATTCTAGCCGAGCGATTGGCTCAAGACCCACTCCGGCGGATCGTCAGCTTTGGGCGATTGCACTATCCGGAAACGAGCTTAGTAAGCTTTGGTAAGAACGATCTGCGCAAGATCCGCGACTACATCCTCGAACGCAATGAGCCATTGCTCGATACCGAGATCATTGCCGATCTGTATTACCACAATCCACGCCAACCTGATTACGAGGGTTTTCGCTTTTCGTTGAATTATCGCCTGTCGCGTGAAAAAGATTTTGAATTCGTAGGAGTGGAAGGCGCAAATATCTGGTCAACGAAGGGTTTGCCAGCCATTGGCTCTAAGCGGGTAAAAGCATCCGAGATGGGCCAACTGACCTCGTATCTGATCGAGGGCTTTGATGATAGTCTGGCTGATCAAAGTGTGGAGTCTATTCAGGCCAGTGGCAGTGTGACTCGCTTGCTAACCTTCTTTGAGTGGGAATACGGGGTGCTTCCGCTAGATGCTGCGTTGGCGACCCTGTTGCCGAAACCGGTTTTCCCTGATCAACGAAGTGCGGTTCTTCGCTTTGATTCACCACAACATTTCGGAACGTATCTGGTTGAAGTGCGCTATCCGAGCGGTAATCGTGGTGGTTGGTTGCAAGGGCTGGAAGATTTCTTCCGCGAGTATCTTGTACCCGGCGCTTTGATCACGATTAGTCGGACTAACGCGGTGAATGTCTTTACCATCAGCTACGAGGAGGGTGGTGAGACGACGGATCGTCTGCTGACCTTTGACGAGAAGAAGAACCGGTTTGCGTTTGCCAATCTCACCTTCTACTGTGCCGTTGATGAGGATTTGTTGCCGACCCAGAATCGCTATGGGAAATTGCGAAATCTGAAGGCGTTCCCAATGAGTGAACGGCGGAAGGCCGAGATGATACTCGAACACGTTTGCGAGGCGATGGGCGAGCGGGGTGGTAGCCGTGAGCAGCCGGTGTATCGAGTAACGTTTAATGATATATACGTTGCCTATAACGTGCTACGTCCGGCATCACGCTCGTTTTTGCAAGCGTTGCTCGATAGCCATTCGGCGATGACAGCCGATCCTTCAGCGTCTGGAACGTATTTCTTCACTCTGCCGCAAGTGGAACGAACCGAGACCGAAGCAGAGGATGTAGATGTAGAGGAAGATTTGCCAATCCAACCCACTTTACGACGGCGGGGTGGTCGGTATATTGATGAAGATGAGTAAGTATGACTGGCGACGATGAAGGGCGTTGGCTCTGCATCGTCGCTTTGTCGTGTTTCCCTGGGCAGGTTTACCATGACTCTGAGTTTTGCTGAGCGTGTTGCCCAACTCGATACGATGGAGAAGGCTCCGACGCGCCTCGATCTGAAGTTGCTGGCTAATTTAGGGCCAGAGAGCGTATACATCTTTTGGGAGCAGTGGCAGCGCTTCAGTCTGGATCGCCGACGCCATATTATGCGTTTACTAGCCGAGCTGGCCGAAGAACAGATTCAGCTTGATTACCGGCCGGTCTTTCGGGCATGTCTGGCCGATCAGGACGCTCAAATTCGGGTGCTTGCTATTGAAGGATTATGGGAAGACGACCATGAGCAGATGATGGATCGGTTGATCCAGATGCTCCACGACCCGGCAGGTGAAGTGCGAGCGGCGGCGCTGCTCAGTCTGGCACGGTTTGCCTACCGTGCTGAGATCGGTGATCTGTCGCTCAGTGCAGGTCAGCGCTTGCATGATGTCTTGGTTGAAGCGGCTACCGATCCTGATCAGCCCTTTGAGGTACGGCGTCGGGCCATTGAGGCATTAGGCTATTTTGCCGAGTCTTCAGCAGCGCAGGAACTGGTTGACCGTGCCTACAATGCCGATGACATCTACATGCGCGAGAGTGCGGTGCTGGCAATGGGGCGCTCAATGCGGCGCCAATGGTTCCCGTATATCTTGCGCGAGCTGCAAAGTCCATCTCCATCGTTGCGTTACGAGGCGGCACGGGCAGTTGGTGAGATCGGTGAAGATGGACGGGAATTGTTGCCTGCATTGTTACCGCTCGTCGATGATGAGGATACCGAAATTGCTCTGGCTGCAATTTGGGCGTTAGGCCAGGTTGGTGGGGCTGATGCACGACGCATTCTCCAACGGATTGCCCGTTCTCGTGATGAGGTACGCGCTCAGGTTGCCCAAGATGCACTCGCCGAACTCGACCTTGATACCCTCTGAGGAAGTATGGCCTTTATTACCGATCAGGCCACGGCATTGCCTGATGGCTATCGTCACATTGTGCTGTCGCCGCATCTTGATGATGCGGCGCTTTCCTGTGGCGGGTTCATTGCGCGTATGACGGCGGCTGGCGAGCGGGTGCTGGTCGTCAATGTTTGTAGTGGTATACCCTCTGCTCAGGCGGGGTTCAGTGCATTTGCCCAATCGCTCCACGAACGCTGGGCATTGCCGCCATCATCTGTCGTGGCCCATCGTCGGGTTGAAGATGCCGCCGCGCTAGGTGTGCTTGGCGCCGATGCGCTGTTGTTGCCTGAGCTTGATGCAATTTATCGCTGCCCCGATGTGTATGCCGATGAAGTGAGTCTGTTTGCAACACCGATAGCCGATGATCCGCTCATTGATGCAGTGGTACGTCTGACGACAACGCTGGTCGAGCGCTATCCGCATGCTACATTTTATGTGCCACTGGCCGTTGGGATGCACGTCGATCATCAGTTAGTCTTTGCCGCTGCGACGAGTGTTTTGCAAGCTGCTGATGTACGCTATGGGTATTACGAAGATTTTCCGTATGCTCGCCAGCCGTCGGCTGTTGAACAGCGGTTAGCAATGATCGGTCGTAAGCACTATGCCCCACGCTATGTTCCACTCGATGAGGCGTTGCTTCAGGTGAAGATTACGGCTATTTCGGCTTATTCTAGCCAGTTGAATGTCCTCTTTGGTGGGGCAGCGGCGATGCCGGCTGCCGTGACCGAGTATGCCGCACGGATTGCGTTTCCGGCCATGCGTTATGCTGAACGGCAATGGGTGCGCGTATGAGGGATCGGTGGCGGGTTGATGTACCATCTTCTGTGCGTTGGGATGCGTTTGTTGCCACGCATCCGCATGGAAGTTTCTTGCAGGCCAGCCCGTGGGGGGCAATGAAAGCGCGGTTTGGCTGGCATTGTCGGCGCCTGGCAGTATTCGATGCAGCCGGTACTATCCTGGCCGGTGCCCAGGTGCTCTTTCGGCGCTCTTTCGGTCTGGCTTTTGGCTATACGCCACGCGGTCCTCTCTTTTCTGGTGATCCGACCGTTGATGAATTGTTGATACAGGCGTTACGACGAGTAGGCCGACAGATGGCAGCAATTATGATCCGCTTCGAACCAAACATCAGCGAACGCGACCTGCGAGCTGCCGAATTACGTGCCTGGTTTGATCATTGCCGTCTTGTGGTCGCCGATACCATTCAACCACGCAGTACTGTGTTGCTCGATCTCCAGGCCCCAGAATCGGCACTCTTTGCCGCTTGCTCAAAAGGTCATCGGGCCGATATTCGGCGCGCTGAACGATGCGGAGTAACGGTGCGGGTGGGGAATGAAGCCGATCTCGCTCCATTTTACGATATTATGCGGGCAACCGGGGAACGCGCAGCATTCAGTATTCACAGTGCTGACTACTATGCGACGGTATGGCGATTGCATCAACCAAACGCCCGTCTTTTCATTGCTGAAACCCAAGCGACGCCAGTAGCAGCACATCTGATCCTAGCTGATGCGCGTTACGGTTATTACCTCTACGGTGGTTCGACGACGGAGGGATTGCGGAGTGGCGCCAATCATTTGCTGGCATGGCATGCACTGCACTGGGCTCGCGAGCGCGGTTGCATCGGTTATGATTTTTGGGGTATCCCTGATGCGCTCGGCCAGGCAGCATTTGCCGACGATGAAGCGATACGCACAGCGCTTGAACACACTGCCCAGCAGGACCCACTGATAGGTGTGTATCGTTTCAAGAAAGGCTTTGGTGGCCGGATTGTTCGTTTGATGCCGGCCTTCGATCTCGTGTTGCTGCCACCACTCTATCCCCTGGCAAAGCAGAAAATTGGAGGATAGCGTGACAAAATCTCTTGCCAGTCTCCTGGTCGGTCTCGGTGAATATCAGCTTATAGGCGATCCGCAATTACCGATACAGGCGCTCACCTACGATTCGCGTCGGGTCAGGCCGGGGAGTCTATTTGTGGCCATTCGTGGGCAGCATAGCGATGGTCACCAGTTTATTGAACAGGCCATTACTCAGGGGGCACATGCGGTAGTGGTTGATCGTCGCTATTGGTCCGGGTCGCACCATCCGGCGGTTCCGGTCGTTGTTGTTGCCGATAGTCGGGTTGCCCTGGCGCCATTGGCGGCTGCATTTTACGATTATCCCGGTCGAGACATGATCACGATTGGGATTACCGGTACGAAAGGGAAGAGTACGACAACCGATATAACAGCTCAGCTACTAACCGCTGCCGGGCGGAGAGTCGGGATGATCAATACGGTCGATTTCCAGATTGGATCACGCCGATGGCCTAACGATACGCGCCAGAGCACACCGGAGGCGCCAGAGGTGCAGGCCTTGCTCCGTGAGATGGTGCAGGACGGCTGTGATACGGCTGTTATTGAGGCTACTTCGCATGCGCTCTCCCCACGGTGGGGCCGGCTGGTCGGTTGTGCTTTTGCCGTAGCTGTGATGCTCAATATCGGTCACGAGCATCTTGATTACCACGGTTCGTTTGAACAGTATCGGGCCGATAAGGCACAACTCTTTGCCCTGCTTACCGAGCGTTCTGGTCAACGGTGGGCAATTGTTAATGCCGATGATCCCAATCATCACTATTTTCTCGCCGCAGCTCCGGCTGATGCTGTGCGATTGCGGTATGCGCTTAATTCCCCCGCAGAGGTGCGGGGAGTCATTGTCCGTAGTGAACCAACTCGTAGCACGTTGCGGGTGTCTTCACCGTGGGGGGAAGCGGAAGTCACTGTACCGCTTCCCGGTCAATTTAACGCCAGTAATGCACTGGCAGCGCTGACGGTCGCTCTCTCGCAGGGGGTTCCGCTTGATACGGCCGCTACCGCTCTTGCCGGTGTACGAGCGCCACGAGGCCGGATGGTAGCAGTTGATGCCGGGCAACCGTTTTCGGTCATCGTTGATTATGCGCACAATCCTGAATCCTTTGAACAGATTTTTGCAATGTTGCGACCCCAGTTACGCGGGCGTATGATCGCTGTGTTCGGAAGCGCTGGCGAGCGTGACGTTGCTAAACGTGCTATGCAGGGTGAAATTGCCGGTCGGATGTGTGATGTCCTGGTGCTTACCGACGAGGACCCGCGTGGTGAGGATCGCGAAGCGATTATCGCTCAGATTGCGGCTGGCGCCGAGCGGGCTGGTAAACGGGCGGGCAGTGGCTATCTCTGCATTCCTGATCGAGCACAGGCGATACGGGTAGCATTAGCTGCTGCACAACCCGGCGATCTGGTCTTACTGTTAGGCAAAGGCCACGAAGGCAGTATCATCTACGCCGATCATTCTATTCCGTGGAACGAAGAGGCAGTGGCACGGCAGGCGTTGGCCGAACTGGGTTATGGCAGCGCGCATGATTGAGCTGGCACCTCACAATCCGTACACTCTGACCATCTCCTCACCGGTGATCGCAGCCGCCGGTAGTTTGGGTGATGTGGTGGGGATTGCACGCTGGCTGGGACTACAACGGGCTGATGCCGACCACGGTTTAGGCGCTATTGTCAGTTCAACCGTTACCCGCAGCGGGCGTCGCGGGCAACCGCAACTGATCGCTACTCCAGCCGGTGTGCTTTACCACCACGGAGGCTTCAGTCTCGGCGTACAGCAGGTACGTGAACAGTTGGCGCCACGTTGGGCAACCTACCATGTGCCGGTATTAGTCAGTCTGGCCGGAACAGACACGGCAACGGTCGCTGCCGAATTGAGTGAGGTGCCAGGTGTTGCCGGTTTTGAGCTAGCACTTCCTGCTACTTCCGCACTTGAAGCCGAGCAACAGGTCGCTCGCGTGCGTCGGGCGACGCTGTTGCCGCTAATCGTTCGTCTCCCCGGTGAGTTGAACGATCCGGTTGCAGTAGCCCAGGCCTGTGTGACTGCCGGTGCTGATGCGATTGCTCTGATCGGAGGCCTGCCAGCCTGTATGCCCCACCCTGAAGGAGGGTTGATCTATGGACGACTTGGCGGCCCGGCCATCTTTCCGGTGGCGCTACGGATGGTAGCAAGTGTTGCTGCTGCTGTGCAATTGCCGGTGATTGGTATGGGTGGTGTAGCTACAGAGGCCCATGCGCAGGCAATGGTTCAGGCTGGTGCACGGGCAGTTGCCCTGGCCAGTGCGCTGGTTAGTGATCTGCGTCGTGGACGAGTGATTGCTGAATCGTTGCGTGATCAGGCTATCTCGTAGGGGGATGGACGGTCACAATTGGCTGAGAGCGTCGAAAGGTTCCTGAACTTCCCATTCTCCTTCAACGCAAGACAATCTCGCGCACATGGACATGTGCCGGTTCGCCGACACCAACCTGGAAGATTTCCAAGCGTACCTGTTGCACGGTCGTCGGTGCAGGGAGATCAAGCTGAACTGTCGGATCGGGCGGGAGATTACGGTATTGCTGGCGCACGACGTTCGCAACACCATCAGGGGTTGTCAACACCACCGTGAGATCAAGGTCCATCGAACCTAGGGTCAGCTCTACCTGGCGTAGCGATTTGGGAGTGGTCAAGCGCAATTCAATCACCAGCGGATTCGCTTCAAACCCGCGGGCAAGCGTCATCGGATTGCCGTCGAACAGTTCATTGATACTCCCCATATCAAACAGAGAATGAGCGACAGTGATTGGTTGACCATCAAGAGTGTAGGGGGTTTCAATCAAGCGCTGCCGCTCGGCGCGTTCGGCGGCTAAGATTTCTTCGATGTTTGCCACGTATTCCATGCGCACCACGTAAAACCCTGGCCGCCCATCAGGGTAGGGGATAATCTGTTCTGGCGGCGATAGGATGAACTTTCCACTTTGTTGAGCAAGCGAATATTCGGCGTCGGTCATAATAAAGACATCGCGTTGCCGATTGAGATCACGAAGAGTGTAGAGATAGGCTTCGATACTGATCAGCTCTACCCGCTGTTGTTGCGCGGGGGTCAGAAAGAAGCTCACAAAACTGTTTGGATTGTTCGCCCATGTCGGTGAGACACGCAGCACAGTGTGGGGATCGCGGGCGAGCAGGGTGGGAATAGTCTCGGTAAAAATTTGTTGCGCCCCGTATTGCATGCCGTAGAGACCGTAATCGCGAAACCAGAGTGGTCCACCGAGAATCGCATACTGGGTCATTGCCAGGCTGCTAGCAGTCAGGAGTATTCCGATAATGATACTGAGCAGACGTTGCCAGAAGCGGTTGAACAGGTCGAGGATGAGGTCAATACCGATGACTGTCAAGATCGTTGCCGGGATCACCATTGCTAGCATCCGCGTGATCGCCGGCCCAACCAGGGCACTGCTAAAGGGTGCAGCCAGTATTGCAATGAGGGGAATGCGATAGAGTGGGTTACGCCAGTACCACAGACAGGTGATGATGCCGATGGTGACGAAGGGCAACAGCACGAGCGGGAGATGTCCGCTCGCTGGGAAGCGGTGTCGGTCGAGGTCAATCGTATTCGGCCAGAACCAGTAGCGTGGATCTAACCCTTGTAGGTAGAGGTTGAAAAATCGTTGGATCTTTTCGCTGATGGGTATGGGCAGAATCCAGTAGGAGTAGAGCGAACGGAGGTGCTCGAAGGTGGCTTCAGGATGGAGTTGACGAAACCGTAGCCACGGAGCGAGCATAAGCAATAGCATCAGAAATGCAGTCCAGAGACGCGATGACGAACGACTGAAGTGGTAGCGAATATCACTGAGGAGCAAGAGTAATCCACTGACCACCATAACCCCCTGGCCGTTGACGTAACTGTAAAATGTCGCTGCGCCAAAGAGCATAACGGCTACGATCCAGCGATCATCGTGGAATCGGTAGATGATGTATAAGGCGAGAAAGCCAGCGTAGCAGGCCACCATCAGCGCTGTTTCAAACGCTGTGCGTGAATGGATAAACCATGCTGGCAGAATACAGAGCACCAGTATGCCGAGCCACCAGCGTTGGCTGTTGTACCCCACGCGGAGGATCAGCGCGATACCAAGTGGCGCCAGCAATCCAGCAATGACCGACGTAGCTCGGATAGTCCACACCGATTGATCGAACCCAAAGAGGATGATCCTGAAGGCATGGAGGTAGACGCTTAAGCTGAGACTCCACTTCTCTACATTCCGAAAGTAAGGTGGGAACCAGACACCGCTGGCATCACGAAATCCTTGTGCAACCAGATCACGCGCTAACACGCCATGAATTGCCTCATCACAGAAGAAATAGATGGGGAATGCTGTCAGATCAATCAAGCGTGTGTAAAGGTAGAGCGCGAGACTGCTACACAGGAGCAGCAGTTCGCCGATGGTAATGTGTCTGAGCAATCCATTGCTGGCAAGCGGTTTTTGCCACCAGGCTAATGATGCATGAGAAGATTGATTGTTGGAACATTGATCACTCATCATCACGATGGTATGATTTCTGGTGCGGCAGACGTGTCGTGCCGGTGCGCTTTGTATTTATCAATTGCAGCCGCCTCTGGCGTTCTTCACTCGCTACAGGAGAAGTGGATAAAGAACACGTCATGCAGTGGAACCAGCTTCAGGATACGTGCTTGAAACATGCAGCTATATTATAGCGCAACAATTCAGGAATACCGTCAATTTGAGCACTTGATCTGGATACGGCTGGTGGCGCCGTCACTGGCACGCACTGCCCGTCCCGGTCAGTTTGCCATGATTAGCCAGCGGCAAACGTACAGTCTCGATCCGCTCTTATGGTCTGCTATCTTTTTAGCCGGTGCTGATCCAACCGATGGCACCGTAGAGCTGTTGATCGATCCACGTGACTCCACCCGTTCCTGGTTGCTTGATCTGCGTGAGGGAACCATTCTGGACCTCGGTGTACCTTCTGTGAACACCTGTGCAATCAATCCAACAACCCAGACCCTTCTGTTGGCGGGTGTTGGCAATACGTTACCGGCTCTGCTGTTCTTAGCGCGTCGGTATGCTGGAAAGCTGAATGTATCGCTGTTGATGGCCGGTGATGACGGCTTTGTCCCACCGCCATTTCTCTTACCGGCGACGGTAGAAGTGCAGATCAGCTCGACCGGTGAGTCGGCGCTATTCGATCTGCTCACGACAATGGATCAGAATCCGTTACGTTGGGCCGATCAGATTGTATTAGGGTTACCTTCTTTGTTCGTAAACCGGGCTGCGAACCTGATACGCACGACTCGTCTGCGATGGGATCGTGGGCTGGTTCAGGTGATTCTGGACGGATCGCTGCCGTGTGGACTGGGTATCTGTCGTGTCTGTCAGATCGAGACCCGACAAGGGTGGCAGCGACGTTGTGTTGAAGGTCCAGTGTTCGATCTCCGCGATCTCCGTCTGCCAGCGTAAGCAGACTTACGGCAAATCACCTTCGAGACGGCGAAAACTGTTGACAAACCAGCGATGGACATCGCGGAAACGATCTTCGACGCCGAAGAGTATGTGCGGGCCGAGATCAGGGTTGGCAAAGGCACGTCCCTGGATATTTGTCGTTGTCACTATCACGTACAACGGCTGATAGAGCGTAATCGCCGGTGATAATTCCAGCCAGCGCTGTTGAAAGGTATGATAGAATTCGGCACGCGCAACAAGTTCAGATTCGGCACGCGCCTGCTCCAACAGCGTGTCAATTCGGCTGTCATTAAGCCCGGCGTAATTCAAGCCACCATTTGCCTGACTGGAATGCCAGAGACTGTAGGGATCGGGGTCTGGCCCAATCCGTGTCCAGGTATGGATGGCTGCCATGAAATCACCTTGACTCAGGCGGTTGGTCAGGGTCACGCTATCCACCGCTTCAACGGTAACCTCGACACCGATATTTCGCCACTGTTCCGCAATCGCATTAGCGACAGCGAGACGACGTTCATCCTGATCAACCAGTAATGTGAAACTGAGGCGTTGCCGTCCGCGCTGACGAATGCCATCATCGCCCGGTTCAAAATCAATTTCTGCCAACCGCTCGGCTGCCGTGACCGGATCGAACGGCATCTGCCGAATCGTCGGATCATCAGCCCAGCTATTGGGTAAAAGTGGTGTGTCGATGGGTTGCGCCAACCCTTTGATAACCGTTTCAATCAAGGCGTCGCGGTTGAGGCCGAGGGCCAATGCCCGACGGAGAGGAATCTCTTGAAACAGTGGTAATCGCAGATTGAAAGTGAGTTGAGTATACTCATCTAGCGGCAAAACAATACGTTGTTCTTCACCTGGCAGATCAACGGCTTGAAGGTTGCTTCCCCAGCGCTCGGCTAAACCCATTACTTCGCCGCGCGATAGAGCAGCTATGGCAGCCTCGTAGGTATTGAAGAATCGTAACTCAATGGCATCGAGGAATGGACGGCCATTGTAGTACGTTGGATTGGCAGTCAAGATTGCCCCATCGGGACGTAATTCCGACAATCGAAACGGCCCACTTCCAATCAGGCGCTGACCAAACTCACCAGTTGACCACTCGGTAGGGGGCAGATCGCGCAGTAAATGCGCGGGGAGAATTGGTACACGAGCGAGGGCTGGAAACGGTGCGAATGGTCCCGGCAGCGTAAATCGGACGGTACGAGTGTCAACGCGCTCAATTAGGGTTGTCCGCCAAAAACTGGCGACAGCCGGTTCTCCAGCAGCATCTAAGGTTTGCAGGGTACGCAGCGTAAAAACCACATCGTCAGCGGTCAACGGTGTCCCATCGTGCCAGCGCAAACCTGAACGAAGGGTAAACGTGTAGATTTCGCCACTTCCATCGACGGTATAACCCTCAGCCAGGGCCGGTTCGATCAGCCCATCGGCTCCAATCCGGGTCAGTCCTTCAAAGAGCAGACTGATGAGCGTGCGGCCTACTGGATCATTGATCGGATCGTTCAGAAGTGGGATCGGCATCAACGGTGAGCCAACCACTGCTTCACGGTACGTACCGCCGGGAGCGGGATTATTGGTCGATGCACTTAACATTGCTAGACGACCAAACAACCCCACAATGAAGCCAATTCCAAGCAGCGCAATCGCAATCTGCCAGCGAATTCGACGTGCCATACCCTAACTAAAAATTGGCAAGCTGGTAATCAGTGCGAGCAATAAAAAGGTGACACCGAGCACAATCGTGGCCTGGTACAACGTTTTCTCAATCCCGCGTCGGGTGCGCTGAATCGAGCTGGTGTCACGATTAATACCGCCTCCGCGCGATTGTAGGATAATCAACACACTCATAACGACACTAATGACCAAAATCGCAATATACAGCGCTGTTTCCATGCTCGGTTTACCTCTCCTTATGCGAGTAGTAAGTAGCATCTGCTGCCTTTCTAAAGGCATCATAGTATACCATATCCCGCCGGTGTTCAGAAGAGGGAGTGAAGGCAGTGGTGTTCAGTGTGCTCAGCTTCGGGTAACCTTCGATGACTGAAGCGATTAACGACGGAGCGATCCTGAGCAGATCATACCTTGATTGCTCGTCAGGTTCGTACCAATACATGCAATGCGCGGTGCATATACCTGTCAACGCTTGTCTGCTCTATCGTGCTTATCGCAATGTTTGTTGTGCCCTGCCAGGGGTGAGCCACTATTATCTTGCTGGAGTTATCGTAGTATCTACAGTTGTCGTCTTGCGACGAAATGTAATGATTTCCAGTCGTGTATTTTGTTGCTCACTATGTTATCATTGCAATTGTTCGAGATGTCACAGACATCGCCCGCCGATGGTGTCGTGAGCGAAAGGAAGGTCTTATATGCAGTTCCCTGCATACCTTAAACATCAACAGTTGCGCGAATGGATTCAGGAAATCGTCACATTATGCGAGCCAGCACAAGTACATTTCTGCGATGGCAGCCAGACTGAATATGACACGCTTTGTAACAAACTGGTCGAAACCGGTACATTCATTCGCCTCAACCCAAAATTGCGCCCCAACAGTTTTCTCGCCCGCTCCGATCCTTCAGATGTAGCTCGCGTTGAAGATCGCACCTTTATTTGCAGCCTATCAAAAGACGATGCTGGCCCAACCAATAACTGGATGGCTCCAAAAGAGATGAAGGAGATTCTGCTCAAACTGTTTAAGGGCAGCATGCGCGGTCGTACTCTCTACGTTATCCCCTTTAGTATGGGACCAATTGGGTCGCCGATTGCGCACATTGGGATTCAACTCACCGACTCACCCTACGTCGTTGTGAACATGCATATCATGACCCGTGTTTCGACGAAGATTTATGATGTGCTGGGTGAAGATGGTGAATACATCCCCTGTCTCCACAGTGTTGGGATGCCACTTGAAAGAGGTCAACCCGATGTGCCATGGCCGTGTAATCCGACAAAATACATTGTTCACTTTCCTGAAGAGCGTTCGATCTGGAGCTTTGGTTCGGGCTACGGCGGCAACGCATTACTTGGGAAGAAGTGTTTTGCCCTCCGCATCGCATCAGTTATGGCGCGGCAGCAGGGTTGGCTGGCCGAGCACATGCTCATTCTAGGTGTGAAAGAACCATCTGGTCGTAAAACGTATGTTGCCGCAGCCTTCCCTTCAGCGTGTGGTAAGACCAATTTCGCGATGCTCATTCCTCCCGATGCCTTCAAACGTGAGGGATGGGAGATCACCACTGTTGGCGACGATATTGCCTGGATTAAACCTGGCCCTGATGGCAAACTGTACGCGATCAATCCTGAGACCGGCTATTTTGGGGTGGCACCGGGGACATCGTATAAAACTAATCCCAATGCGATGGAGAGCTGTCGGGCGAATACTATTTTTACCAATGTCGCCCTTACTGACGATGGCGATGTCTGGTGGGAAGGTATGACTGATGAACCACCAGCGCATTTGATCGATTGGCAAGGACGAGACTGGACGCCTGGTTGTGGACGACTGGCGGCTCATCCTAATGCTCGCTTTACTGCTCCAGCCCGTCAGAATCCGGCGATTGATCCGGAATGGGAGAATCCAAGGGGGGTGCCGATTGAGGCCTTTATCTTCGGTGGCCGCCGGAGCCGCACGGTGCCACTGGTTTACCAGGCTTTCAACTGGACGTATGGTGTCTATCTTGCGGCAACAATGGGTTCTGAGACGACAGCAGCAGCAATGGGGCAGCAGGGTGTAGTACGGCGCGATCCGTTCGCGATGCTACCATTTGCTGGCTATCATATGGGTGACTACTTCAATCACTGGCTCAGCTTTGGTCGTCGTCTAAAGAACCCGCCGCGTATCTTCAGTGTCAACTGGTTCCGCAAGGATGAGAATGGGAAGTTCATCTGGCCGGGCTTTGGTGAAAATATCCGCGTCTTAAAGTGGATCATCGAACGTGCCCATGGTCAGGCCGTGAGTGTCGAAACCCCCATCGGGTGGGTACCACGGTACGAGGATATAGACTGGAGAGGGCTTGATTTCAGCCCCGAACAATTTGATCAGGTGATGGAGTGTAACGTATCGGAATGGCAGCAAGAGATCCTGTTGCACGAGGAGTTGTTTATCAAGCTCTACGATCGCCTGCCCAAAGAGTTGTTGTCGGTGCGTGATCTGATCCTTTCCAGCCTCTGGCGTGCGCCGGAGAAGTGGGGAGCGACGCACGAATAACTGCTCGACTGAGGCTCGTATTTGTCGCGGATCACCTGCTTGACAGGTGATCTGCGATTTTTTGACAAGATGCTTGTTTCCGTGTACTATTGAACCATAAAGAGTTAAACATTCCCAAAGTATGTTGTACTGATCATCTCCTTTTCGACAGTTCACAGCGATTTCGTGTCGAATCGCTAGGTTCGTTTGTTGTGTTCGCATAAGGCTATTACAAGGGAAGGAAGGATTGACGTGCAAGCATTGTTGCAATTGTCACGCATCATCGATACCTTCACTGAATGGGTTGGGCGGATTGCTTACATCCTGGTTCCAGTTGTTGTTGGTGTGGGGGTTTGGAATGTGGCAAACCGCTATGTTGGTCGGGCAATTGGTCGGACACTGGGGTCCAACTTTTACATCGAGGCACAATGGTACATTTTTTCGCTGATCTTTCTGTTGGGCGCAGCGTATGCTCTCAAGCATAATGAGCATGTGCGGGTTGATGTATTCTACAGTAACTATCCACCAAAGCGTAAAGCGTTGGTAAATTTGATCGGTACCCTCTTCTTTTTAATTCCCTTTTGTATCTTACTTATCTATTTTGGCCTGCCGTATGTTGAACAATCATGGCGTATTCGTGAGAATTCTCCCGATCCGGGTGGTCTGCCACGCTATATTATCAAGACCTTTCTGATAATCAGCCCGGTGCTCCTGATCATTCAGGGTATTTCGGAAGCAATTAAATATTTTGCTGCTTTCCGCGGCGTTCTCGATCCATCAAATATTGAAGAAGAGCACGAGACAAAATTGTAATATCTGGAGGATCCATGTACGATTGGCTCGGTCCCACAATGTTCCTCGGGGCGCTGGTCATTCTTGGTATCGGCTACCCGGTCGCGTTTTCGTTGGGTGCAACAGCGATTGTATTCGGAATCATCGGTGTCTCGCTTGGTATTTTTGACCCGATTATTATTCGGGCAATGCCATCACGTATCTTTAACGTGATGTCGAATTATACCCTTCTCGCTATCCCCTACTTTATCTTCCTAGGCTCGATGCTCGAAAAGTCGGGACTGGCAGAAGATTTGCTTGACACAATGGGTATTCTCTTTGGGCCAATTCGTGGTGGCCTGGCAATTGCCGTGGTGGTAGTCGGAGCGTTGTTAGCCGCAACTACTGGTGTGGTGGCAGCGACGGTGGTGGCAATGGGGTTGATCTCGCTGCCGATTATGTTGCGCTACGGCTACAACAAGGAATTGGCCTGTGGCGTGATCTGTGCCGCTGGTACGCTCGGGCAAATTATCCCGCCCTCAGTGGTGCTGGTTGTACTTGGCGACCAGATTGGTGTGTCGGTAGGACGCTTGTTCCTCGGTTCGCTAATACCTGGATTGTTGCTGTCAGCAGCGCTCGCCTTCTACTGCTGGGTGGTCGCTTTGCTCAAGCCTGAGATGGCCCCGGCGCTACCGTTATCCGTCCGTTCAATGTCTGGTGCCGCGTTAGCAAAGCGCGTGATTCAAGTGATGATCCCACCGCTATTGCTCATTGTTGCAGTGCTCGGATCAATCTTCTTTGGGATTTCGACTGCGACAGAGGCAGGTGCAGTAGGCGCCCTCGGTGCAACTTTGCTGGCGGCAGCAAACCGGCGCTTGACTTGGAAGAATTTCATTGCCGTGTGTGATGCGACAATGCGCGCCACCACGATGGTTATTTTCATCCTGATCGGCTCAACCGCCTTTGCCCTGGTTTTCCGAGCATTAAGTGGCGATAAGTTCGTGTTCGATCTCATGGCGAATTTACCTGGTGGTGCCTGGGGTTTTCTTATTGTCAGTATGCTCATTGTGTTTTTTCTCGGTTTCTTTATCGATTTCTTCGAGATTTGCTTTATCGTCATTCCGCTTTTCGTACCAGTAGCAAAGGCACTCGGTTTCGATCTGATCTGGTTTGGCGTGCTGCTCGGCGCGAACTTGCAGACCTCGTTCCTTACCCCGCCGTTCGGGTTTGCTCTCTTCTATTTGCGTGGGGTGGCCCCAGCGGGGGTAACAACCGCTGATATTTACCGCGGCGTGGTGCCGTTTATCGCTATTCAGCTTGCAATCGTAATCATTCTGATCTTCTTCCCGCAACTGGCGCTGTGGTTACCGGCAGTGTCGTTTGGGCAGTGATCATATCCTGATGAAGACAGGTCATCATATTCGCTGACTGATTTGCTTAAAAATCAGGATACGCGACGAACATCTATGCACCCGCTCACCGTGATCGCTATTCTAGCGCGGGCCTCTGGCCCGCGTTCTACAGTGAGCGGGTCATCCATCGTTCGCTTACATTCGCATGCTGGCTCGGACTGGTTGGGTACCTGAACCCTTCTTTCCTGTCTTCACTTCGGAATACGGATCGGCAGGCTTCTCCACCCTCAAACACGAGAATTATTGTTCAGACACGTGCTTTTACACTCGCCGACCGTGCAGCGTTACGCACGGGGCTGATTCGTCTGCCATCATGGATGTGTGCTTTCACCCGTAGAAGGATTGATGGAAAGACGATCCTAATACCAAGCGGGGCACGGTATGACGTGCCCCTGCCGTAATTGGTTGAAGTGCGGAAAAAGACGGAGAAACTAAATCGGGTTATTCTTGACGAAGAGATTAAACGGTAACTCGTTGGTCTGGTGCCAGCGCTGAATCTTCTGGCGGAACGAGTTCCAGCCGGGGAAGATCTCTTTGAATGCTGCTGACTTCGCTTCACTTTCGGCGAACAGCTCGAAGGCCGCTTTCTGCGCTGCGTTCATAATCTCATCGCTATAGACACGCAACTTCTTACCCTTCGCCAGAATGCGCTCCAGTGCATCGTTGTTGAGTGCGTCGTACTTAGCGAGCATGTTCATATTTGCTTCCCAACAAGCGACGCGGAGGAAGCTCTGGTACTCTTTAGGAAGCTTGTTCCAGGCATCAAGGTTAATCACGGTGTGGAGACTGGGCCCTGGCTCCCACCAACCCGGTGCATAGTAGAACTCTGCTGCATCGGGGAGGCCAAGTTTCTCATCGTCGTAAGCACCGACCCACTCTGCCGCATCGATGGCACCGGTTGACAGGGCCTGGAAGATTTCCCCACCGGGTAGGGTTTGGGTTACCACGCCGAGCTTTCCGAGTACCTGCGCACCTAAACCGGGGATGCGCATCTTGAGACCCTGCAGGTCGGCCACGGTGTTGATCTCGCGGCGGAACCAGCCACCCATTTGGGTACCGGTATTACCAGCAGCGAAAGAGATAACGTTGAAGTTCTCACCGAGCTTGTTAATCGCCTGTTCACCACCACCATGATAGAGCCAGGCATTTTGCTGTTGCGCAGTGAGACCAAACGGCAGCGATGTGGCGAAGGCCCACGCTGGATCAAGACCTACGTAATAGTACAGTGCAGTGTGTCCTGATTCAACTGTCCCCTGCTGTACGTTTTGCAGCACTTCAAGGCCAGGGAAAAGTTCGCCGGCGGGGAAGGTCGTGATTTTGAACATACCGTTCGATAGCTCTGCTACCCGCTCGGCTACCGTTACTGCACCACCATAGATGGTATCGAGTGCGATGGGCCAGCTCGTTCCCATCCGCCATTCGATGGCCGGCATTGACGAACCTTGAGCAGGGGCCTGAGCTGTGGGGGCAGCGGCAGTGGGTTGCTCACCGCCTGCGGCTGTAGGCGCTGGTGGTGAGGTAGGGGGAGCCGACGTTGGCGGATTGGTAACCGCCGGTGGTTGACCACAAGCAGCTAGTGTCAGTCCAAGGCCACCGAGAACGCCGGCTGCGGCGCCACGAAGAAACTCTCGTCGTTTCATGCTGTGCTCCTGGGCAATCTGAAAATAAGAACTCGGTATCCTAATTATACATGATATGGCGAAATTGTGCAAATGGTGGTGTTATTGTTCGTGCAATAGTTGTTGATTCAGTTGTTTCTTGACAAAAGGATGTTTACAAGAAGACTAATACTAATGCGAGTGAAATAATGCTAACGAGATTCGAGAACAGGACTGTAGCTGTAACAAATTCAGGAAGTAGTTCGTTTTCCATTGCAATAATGCTGACCAATACCGCCGTTGGCATGCTGGCCTGTAGAATACCTACATTACGTTCCAGTGGCGGCAGATCGAACCAGCTCACGGTGCTGAAGGCCAATACCGGCCCACTGATCAGGCGGATTGCGCTGGCGATCAGCAGATCGGCATTGATGCGTGGAATGCCGGCTGCCGCCAGTTGTGCACCTAACACGATGAGCATCGTCGGAATAAGTGCACCAGAAAGTAGTTCGAGCGGGCGCATAACGACCGGTGGTAGATTGATTTCAAGCCAGTTGAACAGGAGGGCTGGCGGAAGGGCCAGCAACGCGGGGGTGCGAAAAACTTGAACGGCCATACTCAGACTGAAGCCACGACTGAAATTGGCCGCACCCACGCAGACAATGAAAGCCAGGACGAGATTGGCCAAAAAGTAGACTGTAGCTACCCCAAGAGCGGCCGGGCCTTCAGCGAACTGAATGATGGGTAGGCCGAAATTACCAACGTTGCCGAAAGCGGCAATCATAACGTAGGCAGCGGTCATTTTGGCACTGCGCCTGAGTAATCTGGCGACTACAAATGCGATCACAATGGAGCCGAGATAGACGATGGTGATGAATCCGATCATTCGCCCTGCCAGTCCGGCTTCGATTCGCGTTTGACTGAGGACGTAGAAGACAAATGCCGGTGTCAGAATAAAATAGGCAAATCGCGAGAGAGTACGGGCTTCGAGTTGCAGGCGAGGGCCGGTGATGTAACCGATCAGCACGAGCAGGAACACCGGTGCAAGGACATTCAGGAAGATGCCGGGGAGTTGGTTCATAGCAGTGTAGTTTCTTCAAACAGCCTTGAAAGAGGCATAAGGATCCACGAGCAATGTGTTTTCGCTAAGAGCTTGCTTCAAACCGGTACCATGTGAAGAGTGGACAGGACTTGTGGCGTTACTGCGATACCGAATCTACTAAGCCATCATGCACCTCTTTGTAGAATAACAACAGTGAGTAACAGATGGTAACAAAAGAGTGTTTTAGATACGTTCTAAGAGTCGATCCGATATCTCCTGTTCCGAGCGATGAGGATCAGCAGGTCATTCTCGGTCAGATCGATGTGCCATCCGAAAGCGTCGTTTCTCCCTGAGTTGCGACGACGTTCGGTATCTCCGGCTCTATAACCATCGTCGTGGAAAACTTGTCGGGTCGAGACGATGCCTTTCCTCATACATCGTATTGTTTCTATCGCCGAGATTCATCCGTCGTGTGGTGATGATAGATGATCCGGACAAGCTCTAAGAATGTTGGTCGACCCATAAGCAGATGTGGTGGATAAGTACTCATTACGTATTGGATCCCCTTACAGGACCGGTTTCAAACATGTTTCCGTATACGATGTTATATAATAACGTAAGTTGCGTTAGTCGCTGAAACATTCGATATGAGTAAGCTGAGCTGAGATACAGCATATCGTATATTTCTTCCAGCAATACTCTTTCCGGTTAGAGTTTTGCAGTGTTCTCAGCTTCAGATCACCTTTGATGCCAGACAATACAAACCAGTGTTGTGCTACGGATTGCTATCACGTACCCGCTTACGGTAACCTCACCTACGTGATCTAGCTAGGTGCGCAGGCCAGCAGCCTGCGTAGGGTGGCGTTCCCACCCCTGTAACTTCCTCTCTTCGTGTGGAAGCGGCAGAAACCGCGCTGCGTAACAATTCTCCTTGCTCTCCTATGTAGCAGCTCAGCGGAGTGGCAACTTCTGTTGCGCAGCCACTGCAAGTGGTAAAAACTCCTGATCGTCTGCGCTCATCGCTTGCCCGTCATGCATGGCTGTGCTACAATACGACTAGCTTTGCCAACGTATAACCGGTATTTCTGATAAAGAACAAGTTTTGCGGCTGCTTAAGGAGCTTCTCGTATGTCCGACGTTTCCGGTCGCAATCCGGCAATCATTCTGGTGGAGGATGAGCCTGATATTCTTATCATTTTGCATCGTTTGATGCGAGACCTAACCGGTGGCTACGATATTATTACTGTTCACAGTGGTGCTGATGCGCTGGCTCAAATTGCGCTGCGGCGTGTACCTCTCGTTATCACAGACTATAATATGCCAGGCATGAATGGCTTACAGCTTGCCGCGGCAATTAAAGAGACCTCCCCTGATACGTGCGTGGTCATGATTACTGCCTATGCCACGCCTGAGCTTGAAAAACGGGCTCGTGAGCAACGAATCGATTACTACCTTGCCAAGCCTTTTCCCCTTGACCGCCTTGAACATATTGTGCGCGACGTCTTACGTGCGCCCATCAGCTAAACATCAGATCATTGTCATTCTCCTGACGCATGCTCTCCGCTAGGATGCTAACGCATGGTACTCTTTCGTTGCATTTTCACGGGAGGTATGCGATGTACGATCTAATGTCGTTTCTGCCATCGTTCGTGTTGTTTGGGATGATCGTGTTGACTCTCATCCTGTTGCCGTTGCTTGATGATGATCGCCCCGCCGCGCATGAACAGCAACAGACCGATCAGATCCGTTTGCCACGACGGCCACAGTGATCTGGATCGTCTGTCTCGGTCGTCGGGATTTGTATTGTACGGGCGAGTGCTAAAGCCTCTTCAGCGTTGTGTATTTCCCCTGCCAGTTGTGCTTCGCGAATCAGCCGTAACAGGCGACCAACTTCCGGCCCCGGTTTAATCCCTAAAGCGTCCATTAACATATCGCCCCGAATAAGTGGTGGCGGTGGTGGGGTCGGTGTGTTCCAGTAGTGCTCTAGCATTGTTTCCATCCATCTAAGATGTTCGTTCCATGCTGCTGGATCGAGCCACGGGCCGCGTGTTGCCAGATGATCGGCCAGTTCGTGGAGCAGAATATCAGGACCGGCATCTTCAGTATCGCGGAAAAAGCGGGCAATGCCCCTTTCGGTCAGTTGCCCGCCACCACGCATCTGGCCTGGACGCATATGTTCGCGTACAATCTGTACCAGGTATTGGGTGTCGGACCGACTCAGCCGTAGGCGTTGGCCAATAGTTGCAGCTACCTCTGCCCCTATCCCCTGATGTCCATAGAAAGTTACTGTGCCATCCGCATGGTTCACTTTGGTTTGCGGTTTGGCATTGTCGTGCAAAAGAGCTGCCAGTTTCAGCAGCGCTGCTCGGCGGACGTTGCCACGTCGCTGCTGTAAAAGTTCACGATAGCGATCGGCAAATGGCAGGTTGCGGCTTAGGGAGGGATGGGTTTGGACGGCAACAGGTGGTTCGCCATTGTCGATCAGCCAGTCGAGGGCAGCAACCGTTTCCAGGACATGATCGAGGACGGGTAAAAAATGGATGCGCGGTTGCTCGCAGGTGCGTGCCGCTTCTAATTCGGGGAAGATGATGGTCAGGGCGCCAACCTGATCGAGAAGACGCAGGCCGGCGGCCGCTGCCAGACCGTCGCAGAGTTTGAGCAGTTCATCCCGGATTCGTTCAATTGCTACGTTGGGTAAGAATGGTGCAGCGCTGCGCGCCGCAGTGATCAGTTCAGGGGTTGGCATGAGCTGGTAAGTGGCTCGAAAGCGACCGGCACGTACAACTCGCAGTGGATCATCTATCAGACTGTAAGCTGAGCATGGACGGAGCTGTCTGGCAGCAAGATCGGCCTGACCACCGAGTGGATCGATCAGCTTACGCCAGTCGCCGGTTATAGCAGCAGTAAGCGGCAGTGCCAGTGCATTAACGGTAAAATCGCGTAAATGCAGATCGGCCACAATATCAGCGGCCCGTAATGTCGCACAGTCGATGGTTATCCCATCGGCAAAGACGACCCGACCGGTGTCACGTTCGCGGTCGAGGGCGACAAATGTGCCGTTGCCGGTGTGAGCGAGTGCCTGTGCAAGTGACAGTCCACTTCCATCAATGGCGAGGTCGAGGTCAGCCGGGGTACGACCGGTAAGCAGCTCGCGCACAGCTCCCCCCACCAGCCAGACCGGTCGATCTGTGCAGGCGGCAATCAGTGAAAACAGGTTGTTTATTGTTTGCATCATCGTATCAGGTGACGATGAACCTTATCATCAGCGGTTCCGCTTCGTCCTAAGTCTTTTCAGGTAGCAACGAAAAGCAGGCTATGAGCAGTGATACCGGTACCTGCACCTTCTCTCAGTCCTTTCTCTCCGCTTCTGAGCGACGTGTACGACCTGCCTGCACTTATACCATAACATAGATAGATGACATGCTTCCGCAACAATACGCTCAATGTTCGGCAAGCAACGTCAAAACGTCTCTGGTGTGCCGCTCGACTGCCGCCCGGCTCCACAACAGTGGATGATAGGCGCCACCACGCCAGGCCGTCACCATATCGGCATAATGAGGACTGGCCGGATGACCGCTCTGTCCACCGGGGAGAATAGCCCGCGAGCTATCCCAATCGTTCAGATCAAAGATAAAGCGTAACGAGACCCCGTTGGTAATCTTCATCCCAGCATTATCACGAGGGAGATAGCAGTGGTTAACAGTATCGAAGTCACCACCGATTGGCCATGGCCCGCGATTGAAAAGGGGAGTAAGTGCGGGTACGCTGCCAAGGGGGTGGCGTAGGGTTAATACATGCAAGCGACCATACGTCCAGCGCGATGGATCGTTACCGAGACGTTCGGTCAGTTCGGCAACAGTACGGGCCAGGGCTGCCCGTAAGACACCACCCCAACTGCGACCATGCCCGAGCCATTCATCGGGTTGTTCGAGTGGTTGACCGGCCATACGGGAAAGAATCATCGGTAAGGCGCATTCCAGGTAGAGGTTCGCGGGCAAAACACTAAACGAACCCACGGCTGCCGAAGCCTGGAACAGATCATGCAATTCGTGGTAGACAATGCGGAGCAGGTGGTAGCGTAGACCTTCATAGATCGCGCCCCCAACACTTTCTGGATGAAGCTGACCATCCCAGGTAATGAAGAGATCGCGCACGCGCTGCTCCATTCCCGGTTCGAGCTGAAGACGGGCCATCTGTTCGACGAGGGCTTTGCCGGGTAAAGACAGGATGTCGCCCTGGATGCGGGCAAAACTACGAACATCGTGCTGCTTGGTGGCGTCGAGTAATGTCTGAATGCGTTGGGCACGGTACGGATTGAGCCAGAAACCCTGAATAGGAGCACTGGTAGGAGGTTTATCGTGAGTAATTCGGTGATTGGCCGTTACAATGGCGCCATTCGGCGGATCGAGCTGGTTCGGTAGCTCGGTGAATGGAATGTAGCCCTGCCATTCATAATCACTATTCCAGCCGGGCACCGGCAGCATCCCGTCACCTTGACGACGGATTGGGAGGCGACCGGCCAGACAGTAACCGATGTGGCCGTCAATATCAGCGTAGACAAAATTCTGCGGTGGCACGTCCCAGTCTTGCAATGCAGCCCGAAACTCTTCCCAGTTGCGGGCACGGTTCAATTTGAGCACGGAACGAGTGAGGGTAGGCGAAGGATCGAGAGCCGTCCAGCGCAGCGCTAGCGCCTGCGTTGTCGAGTCGGCGCTAGATGGTTCACCGCGCAGCGAACCGGCAACCGGATCGATAATCGGTCCGTGACGTGTGATGCGCACATCGATCACCGTTGGGTTCGCCTGTCCTTTGACCACAATCTTCTCTTGAACAACCTCAGCAGTGAGCCAGTCGTCATTCCAGCGGTAACGGCGAGGATCAGTCACATCGAACTGCTCAATGAACAGGTCTTGATTATCGGTACGGGCATTGGTGACGCCCCAGGCGATGCGTTGATTGTGACCGATGATCACACCACAGGTAGCAGGAATGGTCACACCGGCAACGTGAAAATCGCCTCCCTCTAAATGCACCTCGTACCAGAGATTGGGGAGCGAGAGGTTGAGATGAGGATCATTCGCAAGTAAGGGACGACCGCTCGTGGTGCGTTGACCGGCGACAACCCACGCATTTGACCCTTGGGGTGTTTCGTTTTCACCGGTAAACAGGGCAGCATCGCTGGCCAATTGGAGCGCTCCGGCGCCGAGATCGGGTGTATAGCTGGTACCGGCCGGCACAGTCAGCGGTGCATCTTCTGGATAGTGAGGACGCAATGCGGTAGCGCGTTCGATGCCAACCAGCGCGACGATCTGGGCCTGCAATAGCTCTTGCATCCAGTTGGTTGACAGAGTGAGTGCCATCATTTTCGGCCAGACTAGCAGATCGGCCAGTGTCCATGGTTCGGGTTGGAAGCCGAGCAGCGTGAATTCGAGTGGTAACCGGTTGCCGATATGTCCGATGCAGGCATTGACCCCACGTACATACGCGCTCATGAGCGTTGCCGTTTCGTCATCAAGCAGCTTGACCTCCTGATCGGCAATGCGACTAAAGCCGAGTGTGCGAATAAAGCGATCGGAATCGAGGGCGGCTGGCCCAAAAATCTCGGCCAGCCGACCGTGACCAATGCGTCGGTGCATTTCCATCTGCCAGAGACGATCCTGAGCATGCACATACCCTAAAGCGGCAAAGAGATCTTCGTTGTGTTCTGCGTAGATATGCGGCACACCCCAACGGTCACGTCGTATTTCTACCGCCGTGCGGATGCCGGGTAGGGTGATCTGGCCATTCGTGCGGGGTAACGGTCGTCGTAGCGCGGCAATTGCTCCGACACCGGCCAGCGCCGCGACCGCACCTACCGTAATGCCTATCGCTCGTCCGATGCGTGTGGGGTTCAGGGTCACGCTCCACCTCCGTTTCGAGTCAAGGACTGAGACACCGGTATTGTGAATCGGATACGCTCACATGTCAAACGAAAAGGTTCATTGGTGTCGATTTGTTCTGGTGTCGTTCAGGCTGCAAAGGTGATCCGAAGCTAAAAACGCTGAAAATCCGTTGGCGACTCGGATGACGGTTGACAGTGACGCCGGGATAGCGTATCTTTCCAAACAGCAGGCAATACGTTATAGCTGAAGTGATAAAGCATGACCCTTGCTATTCCAGCGGAGTTGCACCACGATCTTTCGCTTGTCGAGCAGATACTTCGTGACCGGCTACGGGCGCGGTATAGCGTCATTGCGATGGTTGATCCGCACGTGATAGCCGATGCAGCAGATCGACTGCGTGCCCTGATTGTCCTCGCCGTTGCCCGGCTAGGTAATACCGTTAGTGCTCAGGTTGTCCACGCGGCAGCCGCAGTGGAGCTTATTGAAGCGGCAACTCGTGCCCATGACAACCTCATCGACAGACAGGCTCGTCGGTTCGGAAGAGGTACAAATGGTACGTGGGATCATGGTGTGGCTTTGATGGTTGGTGATTACCTCTTTGCGCTTGCCGCTGGCGAGATGGCCCGCAGCCCAGATCCACGGGTGATTGAACTCTACTCGCAGGCGGTGATGCGGATCTGTGAAGGGCAATTGACCACGATCACGAGCCTTACCCCACAGGAAACTGCTTTGACCATCTACTGGCAACGAACGGAAGCGCTTTTCGGGGTGCTCTTAGCGGCGTCGGCCCAGGCAGGTGTCTTGTGTGGCGGGTTGGCAGAACATCTCCTTGAACCAGCAGCACAGTTTGGTCTACATTTAGGACTGGCCCTGCGGTTGGCGACGGAAATTCGCGATCTGGAGGCTAATGGTGCTCTATTACAGGCCGGTCATGTTCCATTAGCGATGCTACTAGCTGTGACCGAACCACCAGCACCGGTATTGCAAGCAGTTTTTGCAAATCCGGCACCGACCACTATTGCCGAGGCTTTGCCGTTGATTCGCACCAACGGCTTACCCGCAGCCCGTACCGCCCTCGTGATGCAGCAGAACGCTGCCCGGCAGGCTCTACAGCTTCTGCCGGTTGGCGTCACAACGCCCTGGCTGCACCGCATCATTGATCAGATCGGCGAAGTGTAACGCTGTGTTATAATGCGACGGCTGAGCTATCGATGTCGCTTTCGATTCGGCAGGAGTGTATATTATGTATCGTTCACACACCTGTGGTGAATTGCGTCCGGCTCATGCCGGTCAGGAGGTGACGCTGGCCGGATGGGTACATCGTCGGCGCGATCATGGTGATCTTATCTTTATCGACCTGCGTGACCGTTATGGCATCACACAGGTTGTTTTTAACAGCGCCCATCCAGCAGCGCACGCAGTAGCCGAAACCGTTCGTTCGGAATACGTGGTGCAGGTGCGTGGACATGTGCGCATACGTCCGGCAGAAGCAGTGAATCCTGATCTTGCGACCGGTGAGATTGAGGTAGAGGCGTTTGAAGCGCAGGTGTTGAATCCGGCCCGCACACCGCCGATCTACATTGCCAAGGAGGGTGGTGAAGATGAATCGGTGCGACTGAAGTATCGCTATCTCGATCTGCGTCGGGAACGGATGCAGCGCAACCTGATCTTGCGTCATCGAGTAGTGAAGTTTATTCGCGATTTTCTCGACGCCGAAGGTTTTCTCGAAATCGAGACACCGATTCTGATCAAATCGACCCCCGAAGGCGCGCGCGACTATCTGGTGCCGTCACGACTGCATCCAGGCAAATTCTACGCGCTACCGCAAAGTCCACAGCAGCTCAAGCAGTTACTTATGGTAGCCGGTTACGATAAGTACTTTCAGATCGCACGCTGTTTTCGTGATGAAGACCAGCGTGCCGACCGGCAGCCTGAGTTTACCCAGCTCGATATGGAGATGAGCTTTGTCGATCAGGAGGATGTGCTTGCGCTGATCGAACGGCTGTTTACGGCGCTCTGTCGGACAATCGTGCCACATAAGCGTTTACCAACCCCATTTCGCCGCCTGACATACGCCGAGGCAATGGAGCGTTACGGTTCGGATAAGCCCGATCTGCGCTACGACTTAGAGCTGGTTAATCTGAGCGATCTGCTCGCTGAGACCCCATTTCAGGTCTTCGGCGGTGTCTTGGCCAGTGGCGGTCAGGTCAAGGGTATTCGGGCGCCAGGATGTGCCCATTTCTCGCGGAAGCAGATTGACGAGCTTGCGGAAGTGGTGCGTGCCGGAGGAGCAAAGGGCCTGGCCTGGGCAGCTCTGCCATCTGATGGCAGTGAAGTGCGTTCAAGTTTCGCCAAGAATCTGGCTCCTGGTGAGTTCACCGCTATCACTGAGCGCATGGCCGCCGAACCCGGTGATCTGATCCTCATCGTGGCCGATCAACCGGCGGTGGTAGCGGCTTCGCTCGATAAGTTACGGCGCAATTTAGCCGAACGACTGCGGCTGGCCGATCCCAATACACTCTGTTTTGCGTGGATTGTCGATTTCCCGTTGGTAGAATGGAACGAAGAGGAACAGCGTTGGGATGCTGTTCACCATCCGTTTACTGCACCGAAAGATGAAGACCTGCCTCTGTTAACCACCGATCCCGGTAAAGTGCGGGCGAAAGCCTACGATCTGATCCTCAACGGGTATGAAGCCGGTGGTGGCAGTATTCGTATTCACCGTCGTGATATTCAGCAGCAGGTCTTCTCGCTACTTGGCATTAGCGAAGAAAAGGCGCAGGCCCAGTTTGGGCATATGCTGGAAGCGTTTGAATACGGCGCTCCACCGCACGGTGGCATTGCCCCCGGTATTGATCGGCTGGTGATGATCCTGGCCGATGAGCCGACGATTCGTGAGGTGATGGCGTTCCCCAAGACGCAGCAAGCAGTTGATCTCATGACGAATGCACCATCACCGGTCGATGAGCGACAGTTGAAAGAGTTGCATATTCGGATTGTGATGCCGGAATAGGTGGCCGAGATCGTTATCGCCAATCGGGGAAGCGTAACGTCATTCTGACAAATAATTCATCAAATTCGTACCTTTGGGCTAACGACAAATTCAGCATAAACCGGCTATACTATAGATATGCACGACGTCCATGCCGCCGCCGCGCCCAGATTGGCGCGGCGGTATGTTCGCCGGAGTGGATATGCCTAAGCGCATTCTGGTTGTTGATGACGATCCTCATATTCGTCGGCTGGTGTCGCTGGCGCTGACCGAAGATACCTCTTACGAAGTAAGTGATGTCTCGTCGGCAGAGGCAGCGCTCCTTCACATTTCCCGGCAGCCTGTTGATCTGCTGCTCACCGATCTGAAGATGCCAGGGATGAGCGGCATCGAGCTTATTCAGCGAGTACGGCAGCTTGATCCGGGCACTGCGATTGTCGTTTTTACGATCAGCCCAGAGGATGTATCGCCGCAGTTACAAAGCGAATTGCAGATCGACTATGTTCTGGCCAAACCGGCGAACGCCGAGCAGCTTCGACTGACAGCTATGACGCTCCTCGATCCGACAAAGCCGGTCGCTGCGATGCGTGTCGAGTCGCCAGCACCTGAACCTGCCGCTGGCAGTCGGTTTAGCCAGCGACTGGCTGCACTGCGTGCTCGACAGCCAGCGCAGTCGTCGTCGGTTGCATCATCGGGCGTCGCGATGCGGCTCACTCCCAATCAGAGCGGGCGTAGTGGGCGGAGCTATTCAGAAGCGCAGTTGGAGCGTATGCGCCAGTCACTGAAGGATCTGGCACTGGCCCCTGACGTGCAATGCGCGATTCTGGCCGATACGAGTGGTTTGGTCCTCAGCCACTGGAGTCGACGACGTGACATCAATGTGACCGTCGTGGCAGCCCTGGCAGCAGGGAATACGCTGGCACTGACCGAGATCGGTCGGCATTTAGGGCAGCAGCAACCAGGGCATCTGGTTATCCACGAGGGCCAGGATCAAAACATCATCATGGCATCGGTCGATGATCTCATTCTGTTGCTGGCAATTGGGGCGAATGCGTCACTGGGATGGGCACGTATTGCTACCCTGCGCGCTTGTGAAGAAATGGCGCGGATTGCACGGAGTGAGTAAGGCTGTATCAGTTTGACACCACGCCTGGCCTTTGCTATACTACGCAGGGCGAAGGGCGGTGTAACCGCTCTGTTTTCATGTTGTCTCGACGCTATCAAAAGCGTCGCCCCAAGGAGAAGAAGACCGTGTATGCAATTATTCGTGACCGAGGCATGCAATACCGTGTTGAGCCAGGCCAGGTCTTGACTATCGACCTGATCAACGCCGAACCAGGCAGCCAGATCGAGCTAGACGAAGTGCTCCTGGTGGGTGACGCGGATCAGGTGAAGGTCGGCTCACCACTAGTAGAAGGTGCAGTGGTGCGGGCGGAAGTGCTCGGCGAGCAAAAGGGTGAGAAGATCGTTGTTTTTCGGTATCGCAACAAAACACGTTATCGCCGTCGCACCGGTCATCGCCAGCGCTATACCAAAATTCGTATCAGCGAGATCGTCGCCTGAGAGGAGCTTGAATAATGGCCCACAAGAAAGGTGTAGGTAGCTCGCGCAATGGGCGCGATAGCAATCCAAAAATGCGCGGAGTCAAGCGCTTTGGCGGCGAGAAGGTTCGCGCCGGGAACATTATCGTCCGCCAGTGTGGTACGAAGATTAAGCCGGGTGAGAATGTTGGAGTTGGTCGCGACTGGACGTTGTACGCACTCGTAGATGGGGTGGTACAGTTTAGCCACTATTCACGCACGCAGAAGAAGGTGAGCGTGATTCCAGTGGGTGTAACCGAAGCAGCTCGCTAGAGAGGGAATTGCCGTGAAACCGGGTATTCATCCCAAATACTACACCGATGGCATTGTATGTGGTACGTGTGGTACCGTTTGGAAGATTGGCTCGACACGTCCCAATCTGCGCGTAGAAATCTGCGCCAATTGCCATCCGTTTTACACCGGCGAGCAGCGGATCGTCGATACTGCCGGCCAGGTCGATCGCTTTATGCGTCGGTTGAATGTCGCGCAGGAACGCCAGAATGAGCGTGAAAGTCGACGCGCCGGTCGTGCTCAGCCACAAAAGAAGAGCCTGCTCAAAGAAATTTATGGTGAGGATGCCGAGTAGGCGATAGTTCGTATCTGCCTGGTGAGGTCGGCCTGGCGCCGACCTTCGTTTTTTAGTAATGAGATGGCAGAATCCTCGTTGCCTGGAGCATCAGCGAGGTCCTGCTTCGTCTTGAGGAGTAATGGATTAAACTTTCCGCTACGGTATGGTATTGTAGTGGGTCAATATGAGACGGGCATGGTTGATAACTTCCAGCCGCAATTCCTCTGGCTCCAACACTTCAACGTCTGCACCCCAACTTAACACCCAGCTTAGAATCTCGCGGATGCCGCCAACAGTCAGACGCAGATCGCAGCTACCGTCGGGGTTGTCGGTGAGTTGTTGGCTATGATGCCAGCGATTTTCACGAATACGCGGCGCGATTTGGGCGCTAAAGCGTAAATGAATGGTCACCGCTGCTTCGTTCACGACCTCCCATGCGTTTGCCAGATGGGTGTAGGGGTCAAATGCTTCCGGAATGGTATAGTGTTCTGCCAAAATTTCCGCGTGCTCGATACGCTCAACTTTAAAGGTGCGTACATCGTCACGCAGTCGGTCATACCCGATCACGTATACGCCTGGCGTCATCCGCACGACCTCAAGGAAATAGGGGGCGATCTCGCGCTCGGTGGGAGGGCGATTAGGCGGACGATACCGTATCCGTACCATCCGCCGGTCAGCCCAGGCCCGGGTAAGCCTTTCGAGGGTTTGGATGTAGTGGGGATGTGGGGGACGGTCGCGCACGATATTTGCCAAACGGGCGATATGATCGGCAATCGTCTGATCGGGTAGCCCGGCCGCCAGTTGGTTCAGGGCCGAAACGATATGTGGGTTATGCTCGTCGCTATGATGGCTCAACAGGCGGGCGGCGAAGAAGAGCGCAACTGCCTCGTGAAGGTTGAGGCGAATTGTTGCCAGGTATGCGTTACGGTCGATGCCGTATTTGCCATCGTGCTGCCAGATGGGTGCTCCGCTTTCTGCAAGGGCGTCGAGATCACGGTAGATGGTGCGTCGATGCAACCACACCGTTTAGCCAATTCAATCACACTTAGCCCATTGGGCGCATTGTAGAGGATATGCTCCAGGTGGCGTAACCGGGCAGCTTTACTACGTAGACGATTATCGGTATCGGTCATAGGTTTGGTGTACTGAACGTTAAAGCCAGTGCATTGACCACCTTATTATCTGAATGTGCTCGTCACGGGGTTGGGTAAGATTCCCTCTTTTCCCCGCCGATGCGTTTGAGTGGCGAGGAATCTGCTGCTATTTCTTGCACCTCTTTCCGGTCTGCAAAGCTATGACACCGACCTCCGTACTAGAGAGCATTTACCCACGTTCAATATACTGGCGCCGATAATACTCCATATACTCGCCAGACTTGATCGGGCGCCACCAATCTTCATGCTCAACAAACCAGCGCACCGTCTTTTCGAGGGCTTCATCGAACGTATGACGCGAACGCCAGCCCAATGCGCGCAGTTTCGAGCAATCAAGCGCATAACGTCGGTCATGACCGGCGCGATCGGTGACGTGTTGGATCAGACTGTACGGCTTGCCGAGAATATCGAGAATCTTGCGTGCCATTTCGATGTTCGGCGTCTCAACCTCTGTGCCAACGTTATACACCTCGCCGATCTGGCCTTTATGGAGCACAATATCAATCGCTTCACAGTGGTCAAGGACATATTGGTAATCACGTACCTGCAATCCATCACCATAGATCGGTAGAGGCAAGTTATCAATGGCATTCGTTGTGAAGAGGGGAACCGCCTTTTCGGGATAGTGGTACGGCCCGATATTATTTGAACCACGGGTAATCGTTATCGGTACCCCATACGTAATGTAGTAGGCATACACCAGGTGCTCAGCGCCGGCCTTACTCGCCGAGTAGGGGCTGCGCGGTTCAAGAGGATCACCCTCTCGTGAGCGGCGAGGAGCCGGAATTGCGCCATACACCTCATCGGTACTGATCTGATGGAAACGTTCGAGTTGAAACTCACGGGCTACTTCGAGCAAGGCCCAAGTTCCGTTTACATTAGTACGAACGACTGCATCGGGTGCCATTATTGACCGATCGACGTGGGTCTCGGCGGCAAAATTGACAATGGTATCGATCTTGTAGGTACGCACTACCTCGCGTACCGTATCAATATCGCAAATATCACCCCGCACGAATGTGAAACGTGGGTCATTAGCGACCGATGCTAGATTTGCCAGATTACCGGCATACGTGAGTTTATCGTACACCACGATCCGATAATCGGTATATGTGTCAAGCATATAATGGACAAAGTTACTGCCAATAAACCCGGCTCCGCCAGTAATAAGGAGATTCCGCATAGTAATGTTGCTTCCTTTCACTTCGCTAACAATGGTATTGCAAATGTGTCTTACAATTCCTGAGAGCGTATCTGAAATAGAGCAGGAAACCTGCTGAACCACCAGGGAATCACGTTTCCGTAAAGATGCGGTTTTTGGCTCGCGATTCGGCAGCCATACGCTCTTTGTAAGCCAGGACCTGGGCTAAGAGTGCCGGATCAGCGCTCGCCAGGATCTGTACTGCCAGCAAGCCGGCGTTACGTCCGTTGCCGATGGCAACGGTTGCCACCGGCACACCTGCCGGCATCTGCACAATTGAGAGCAGGGAATCCAGACCATTGAGCGCCTTGCTGGGCACCGGAACACCAATCACCGGTAATGGCGAATAGGCTGCGATCATCCCCGGTAAATGTGCTGCACCGCCTGCCCCGGCAATGATAACCCGAATACCGCGCTGATGTGCGGTCATCCCATACTCGGCCATGTCGAGTGGTGTGCGATGGGCCGAGACAATACGTGCTTCGTAGGGAATGCCGAATTCGCGACAGACATCGATAGCGCCCTGCAGCGTTGGCAAGTCGCTGTCACTCCCCATGATGATACCCACTAACGGATGATCGGCCATACCTGTTCCTCACCTGATGCGTGAACGTTCCGAGATACGCTCTAGCTCTGCTATTCCGGCATTGTAACCAGGGCTGCGGCGCGTCGGGCAACAGCTTCTGCTTCAGCCAGGGTTGCGCCAAGTGCCGTAATATGGCCCATTTTACGCCCAATCCGCTCTTCTCGCTTACCATAAAAATGAATGTGTGCTCCTGGTACAGCCAGCGCTGCGACAATGGCCGATGGATTGATCGGCCCGTTGCGCTTGCCGAGCAGATTCACCATTACCGCCGCTGGCGCCCGCAAAGCGGTTGGGCCGAGTGGCCAACCCAAGACGGCACGCAGATGATTTTCAAACTGCGACGTCACACAGGCTTCAATCGTGTAGTGACCGGAATTGTGTGGACGTGGCGCTAATTCATTGATGAGCACCTGCCCGTCAGCGAGCGCAAACAGCTCAACGCCAAAAATACCGACCCCATCAACCGCCTGAATTGCTGCTACTGCCAGATCGGTGGCCTGCGCTGCCAAGTTTGCATCGACCGGCGCCGGTACCCGTACCACATGACAGATGTGATTCTGCTGTACTGTTTCAACGACAGGGTAAGCCACTGTCGTACCGTCACGTCCGCGCACAACCATCACCGCCAGCTCACACGTAAACGGCACCCAAGCCTCGACGAACAACGGACTACCTCCGCGTGTAAGACGCTCCCAGGCCAGTATCACCTCTTCAGCGCTGCGAACGGTTGCATTTCCGTACCCATCGTACCCATTCCGGCGTGTCTTCAGCACGAGTGGCCAGCCAAACTCTTGCGCCGCAGTCAACACATCGTTTGGTGTCGTCACTGACCGAAATGGTGGTACCGTCAGTCCGGCAGATGCCAATCGCTCCTTCTGCCGTAACTTATCTTGTACAACTGCCACCGTTGCCGGTCGCGGCAAGACCGGAACACCATGCGCCTCGATACGCTCAAGTATCGAGGCGTCAATAAACTCATTCTCTAACGTGACCAAATCGCACTGGCGGGCAAAGGCTGTCAAAACCGTCTCGTCTTCCCAGGGGCCAACGACTGCATATTGAGTATAGCGGGCTGCCGGACTATCTGGTAGCCGCTCACAAATAACTACTTCAACCCCCAGTGATATTGCAGCCTGGGTGAGCATCTGGGCCAGTTGACCACCACCAAGAATACCGATCCGCATAGCTTATCCACCGATCATACTATCTGTGTTTCAGAAATTCGCAACCGTGTCACCGTGTCACGTTCCTCCTGTGGCGAGCTGCCATGCACGTACTGCGGGAACGCTACGCCGGGTATAGTATCCTCAGATGTTCAGATATGCAAGCTCCCAGTGAAAAGGTGACTTCGGCTATAATGTCGGGGAAAATACAATACAGGAAGGAGCAAGACAGTATGACAACCTCTTCGCGCAGCAATCGTCGTCGTTCAAACCAGCGTTCTGCCTCGGTTCGACGACCGGTTGCACGTTCAATCGAACCACCAGACTACAGCCGTGAGTATGCTGATGTCCGTCGTGATCTCTTCTGGATTGCTATTTGGGGCGGGTTACTCATGCTTGGTATGGTTATTGCCTCGTTTGTGTGGTGAGGTAAAGTCGGGAGAGCGGGAGATCGTTACGCTCCCCGCACCTTCCCCCAGCGGCCCCTGCCTCTTCTCCCAGGGGCAAGGCAGGGGGATGCAGTCGGGCGAAATTCCCGTCCCTTCAGCGTATACGCCAGCCGATGTGTCTCCGCTGTTGCCTCATCTGGTTAGTGAAGGTGACCAATGCTGAGTATGCTGACCGCTCTCGCTGATTGTTTGCTCTGTTGAAGCATAGATTCCGTAGAAGTGAGTCAAATTGTCAACGAGCTAGATGCTGATTTGACATTTGTTCTTTTGAGAGTAGAATGATCTCAGTGAGTTACCGGTGATGAGGCTCACCGTCAATTGCCTTTTAGGCTGATAGCCTCTACAGAGGAGTAAGTTCTCTGTAGAGGTTTTTTCTTTACGCCGCAAGTGTTCTGTATAGTACGAGGGATTCCATGATCTCCATTCTTCATAACCACGATGAACATCGCCCGCTTGCCAGCGTTCAGCCCGCTTTCTTTTCCGATCTGAATCTGGATCAAATAGTCGCAGCTATTACTAGTCTCAAACCGGGATACCAGCTCCAATCCTTTTTCTGGACTCCTCTGCGTGATGTCGAAACGGTTTACTATCGACAAGAAGTGTTTCAAGACCTGGAACACGAGCCGGTGATGATGGCGATCAAAGCATTTGCGGAGGGTATGGGCACGGTACGGCGCTATCTGACAATGATTGACAAACTTGACGTTGACTATCACAAAAAAGGTTGGTTTCTTGAAGCGGTTTTAGTGTATTGTAACACAGTAGATTCTCTTGCACGCAACCTGGACAATCTTTCACTGCGTTCGCGCGGTCTTGTAGCGTTCCGTGAATATCTGAAGCATTACGTTCGGTCGTCGGGATACCAATCGCTGGCGGCTGAAGGGCAGCAGGTCAAGCAGTTTCTGTCCGCGATCAGGTATTGCGTCATCATCGAGAGTGGGAGTTTCAAGGTCAAGCCCTACGAGGACGAGGTTGATTACAGCCTGGATATAGAGAATACCTTCAAAAAGTTTAAGCAACGTGATACGTCGGATGAATTCTTGCATCTGTCAAAACGCAACGGAATGAGTCATATTGAGGCTAAGATTCTCGATTCTGTTGCCCTGTTATACCCTGAACCCTTCACTGCCCTAGATCATTTCTGCCGCCAACATCCCCAATTTCTCGATCAAACTATTGAGACGTTCGACCGTGAGATACAGTTCTATGTTGCTTATCTTGACTTTATTGCCGATTTTAAAGCCCAGCATTTACCCTTTTGCTATCCTCGCGTCAGCACAACCAACAAATCGATCTTTGTGCGCGACGGCTTTGATCTGGCGCTGGCTCACACTTTGCGGCACAATGCAAACATCATTGTGCGGAACGACTTTTTTCTCAATGATCCGGAACGTATTCTCGTTGTCACAGGGCCAAACCAGGGGGGCAAAACGACATTTGCCCGCATGATTGGTCAAGCTCACTATCTGGCCAGTCTTGGCTGCCCCGTTCCTGGTCGGCAGGCAGCGCTCTTTCTGGCCGACAACATCTTCACCCATTTCGAGCGCACAGAGAATCTACAGAATCTGCGCGGAAAACTAGAGGATGACCTGCTCCGCATCCACGATGCGCTCGCGCAGGCTACACCAAACAGTGTGTTTATCCTGAATGAGATCTTCTCATCCACCACTGTTCAGGATGCTCTCTTCTTGAGTAAGGAGATCATGGCTCGTCTGATAGCGCTCGATGTTTTGGGAGTCTGGGTAACATTTTTCGACGAACTGGCCTCGTTGAGCGAAAAGACGGTCAGTATGGTAGCGTCGATAGACGCTGCTGATCCTGCCAGGCGTACTTTCAAAATAACCCGCAGACCAGCCGATGGCCTGGCTTATGCCATCTCACTGGCGCGCACGTATGGTCTCACCTATGAACAACTTCAGGAGCGATTGTCATGATGAAGGTGTTTTTGCTCCATCCCGATCAGGATTTTGACCTGTCTTCACCATTACCACCGCTCATCGATGATGTGATCCGAGATCTGGGTTTGCCCATCTTGTTTGAAGCGATGGCACAGGGTGACGAATTCGTGTTGCAGGTGGTCCGTCAAGTTGTGTTGTCATCGTTGACTGAACTCACACCGATTCTATATCGCCAGGACATCTTGAAAGACTGCATCCGGTACCCTGATGTTGTCAGGCAGCTATACCAGATTCCACTAGCATTTCTTGAGCGTAAGCGCAAGCGTTGGCTGTGGATTTCCTCGTTCCGCGCATCACCGAGTTCCCTTCTAAGCGGTGCCCGTGAATTGTTGGAAATCTCTTTAGACCTCCTCCGTCGGTTACGACAGATTGCTGACCAACATGTATCGACCTTCACATCTCCGGGCTTTCGCCGCTTCTTCACCATGATCCAGCACGAGCTTGATGATGAATATCTGGCCCAAGTGGAACAACATATTCAGCAGTTGCGCTTCCCACAGGGTGTCTTGCTCAGAGCACAATTGGGAAAAGGGAACGAAGGTAGCGACTACGTTCTCTGTCGTCCGAACAACGTCGGTCGGAACTGGCTGCAACGTCTTTTCACTGCCCATACGCCAGTCTATTCGTATACGCTCCACCCACGCGATGATGCTGGGATTCAGGTATTGGGTGAATTACGCGACCAGGGGCTTGCCCGTACCGCCAGTGTAGTGGCCCAGGCCGCTGCACACATAGAACACTTCTTCGAGGTTCTACGGCGTGAGCTGGCATTCTACATTGGCTGTCTAAACCTGTACAGGCAGCTCACACAGCTCGACCAACCCGTTACCTTTCCGCAGCCAGCGCCTGCCGATGAGCGTTCCTGCTCGTGTGTAGGGTTGTACGACGTTGCCCTAGCATTGACGATGAAAACATCAGTAACCGGTAATGATATTGCCGCTGATGGAACATCGCTTCTTATTGTTACTGGGCCAAACCGAGGTGGCAAAACCGTTTTCCTACGGAGTCTCGGTCAGGCACAGATGATGATGCAATGCGGTATGTTTGTTCCAGCCGCAGCGTTTCAAGCCAATCTGGCAAGCGCTCTGTTTACTCACTTCAGCCGCGAAGAAGACAAGACAATGGTGAAGGGAAAGTTTGAAGAGGAACTCGCACGGATGAGTACGATCGTTGACCATCTTACTCCCAATGCCATGCTTCTATTGAATGAAGCCTTTGCCGCTACCAATGAACGTGAAGGCTCGGAAATTGCCGGGCAAATTGTTCGTGCGTTGCTCGACAAGAAGATTAAAATCTACTGTGTGACCCATCTCTCTGAATTCGCCCGCTCTTTTATCGGTAAAGATAATGTTCTTTTCCTACGTGCTGAGCGCTTACCGGATGGGAGACGTACTTTTAAGATCAAAGAGGGCATGCCGCTCGAAACCAGCTATGGGGCAGATCTCTACCGAAAGATATTTGGGGTAGAAATCACAGATAGCTGAGCCGTTACCCATCCATGCTCTGCGCTGAAAGCAAAAGAGCTGTTTCACGCATTTACACCTGAAACCCTTCGGCTGAACGCACCTCCACCAAATAGCCATCGGTTGTTCGGCGGAAGCGCACATGCCGCGGTGCGACCGGAAGTTGACGTCTCATCAGCTCTTGCTCAACGCAGGCCAGAATCTCGGCCCAAAGACCTGCCTCACCGCAGTAATAACGTCTTAACAGGGTACAAAGCTGATCGTTCGCAGGCCATATCAGTGTGTCCACGGCTCGTTCCCTCGTTTCCCATACCGTTGTTGATACGATGCAACAATCTGGGCACAAATCTGTTGCGGGTCATCACAAATTTGTAGTCGATCAAGATCGCTTTGCGAAATAGTGCCATTGGCGAGCAAGGTATGACGTGCCCAATCAACCATACCCTGCCAGAAATCAGAGCCATAGAGAATAACCGGAAAGTCGTGAATTTTTCCGGTTTGGATCAGGGTCAGCGCCTCAAACAGTTCGTCGAGCGTGCCGAAGCCACCGGGGAAGATCACAAATGCCTGAGCGTATTTGACAAACATTATTTTGCGAATGAAGAAATAGCGGAAGCGCACTTCGAGATCGACGAAGGGATTGGCGCCGGACTCAAACGGTAATTCGATAGTGCAGCCGACCGAACGACCACCACCTGCACGTGCGCCTTTGTTTGCAGCTTCCATCAGGCCAGGGCCGCCGCCGGTGATGATCGTGAAGCCTGCCTGAGCCAGGAGGCGGGCGGTTTCGACAGCAGCCGCATAGATGGGCGAATCGGATAAAATGCGGGCTGAGCCGAAGATCGAGACTGCCGGACCCAGGCCGGCCATGTTCTCAAAGCCTTCAACAAATTCGCCCATAATCCGTAATACCCGCCAGGTATCAGTATGGGTGAAGTGGTATGGTTGTCGAACAGGTTCGGTCTGTAACAGGCGTTCGTCTTCAGTCTGGCGTGACATATGTGGTATACTCCGCACGTTAATGGGCAATACTGCCAATAGGATACTACAATTTCGGAGGAATGGATGACACGTCCAGGTGATGGTGGTCGAATCGAAGTCATTTGCGGTTGCATGTATAGCGGCAAAACTGAGGAATTGATCCGCCGTATGCGACAGGTGCGCATTGCTCGGCAATCGTTCCGCATCTTTACCCCACGTATGGACACTCGCTATGCCGAGGGGCAGGTAGCAAGTCACAGCGGGAGTCGGCTTGAGGCAATTACCGTATCAACGATGCGCGAAATTCTGTTTCATGCGAGCGATGTGCAAGTCGTGGCAATTGATGAACTCCATCTCTTCGACGATGATCCGGCTGAAATGGTGCGCGGTTGTCAATGGCTGGCCGACCGGGGAGTGCGAGTGATTGTTGCCGGTCTCGATCTAAATTACCGTGCAGAGCCGTTTCCGGCGATGATGCACCTGTTGGCGTTAGCCGAACAGGTCGATAAGCTGTACGCAATTTGTGTCAAGTGTGGAGCGTATGCGACGCGCTCGCAACGATTAATTGATGGCAAGCCAGCACCGGCTAATGCACCGACGATTGTAGTCGGCGGTCTGGATATGTATGAGGCGCGCTGCCGGGCCTGTTACGAACCGGCGTTGTAGGTGATACCACGGGGACAGGGGAGACGCATTCACTGTTGGCAAGTGTCTAATGCTCTGTAAATGGCTGCCGCCGTACTAGGAGGGGTAGACCCCAACCAACCTCAATCTCGCCCTTCTTCTCACTGTGGAAGTGAGGAAGGAGACTAGGGGGAAGAGCGGGGGAAGTCATACGCGCTCTGCTGCATAGGCGTGGCAGTGCAACCGCTAAACCGTGCAATGGTGTCTCACCGCTCATGAAGAACGCGGGCCTCTCCCGCGCCTCTAGACGAATGTGTTTGGATACCTTTGCAAAGCTCCCTTCCTCGAAAAGTATCTTCGGACACACTCTCAGCAACCAACGTCCATTACCGCACAAGTGGGATTGGTTCCCTCTCCCACGTGTGCGGTATGGTTCATCGATGGAATGTACCTATCAGCTCAAGCCCAGCTTACGCTTCAGTTCGGCCAGTTCGCTATCTACCTCGGTATCTTTCTCAAGCTGGCGGAAACGCGCTTCCAGGGTGTCACCTTCGAGTTTAGCCATTGCTTCGGCCTTTGCCAGCCGGTCATCGACCTTTTCTTCAAGCTGATCGAGCTTATCGAGGGCACTGACTCGACCAATCGAGGCTGCGGTGCGCTGGATCGCTTCCTGGGTTTGGGCACGATTCTTCTTGGCGATGATCAGCTCTTTGCGGGCTTTCACTTCAGCAATCCGTGTTTCGAGGTCAATGAGGGCCTGCTGGAGTGCTTCAACCTGCTCTTCTTGCGCCTTTTCCTGAGCGCGGTACTGCTCGGCAAGTTTCTGCGCCTGGACCTTACGCGCCAGGGCGGCTTTAGCCAGAGCTTCATCGCCGGCACGCAGAGCACGCTCGGCCTTTATTTGCCACTGCTCAACTTCCGCTTCAGCCGCGATACGACGCTGCTCGAGGCGTGTTTCATCAGCCATGGCTTGGGCAACGCCGGTTCGTGCTTCGTATAGCTCATTCGTTAACTGGCGCAGGTATTCGTTCGCCATCTTCTCTGGGTCCTCCGCTTTGTCGAGCATCGCATTGATGTTGGCGCTGATCAGGTCTTTGATCCGACCGAGAATGGACATAGATGCTCCTCCTTATCAGTATCGGTACTCATGAGCTGTGGCTGTAGCTTTGCGTATCCAGCGTGAGAAAACTGTCTGCATTGTAGCATGCCGAACGTGCTTCTACAACCACTGATCTGTACGTTGTGATAGGCAGAAAAGTTTCAGCCTGGTGCGGGAAGATTCTGCGCACATGGAGAGAGCCGACTGTTATATCATCTATTGCGAAGAGCCGTATATGAGTGAACATCGTGGCGCAGTGATTCCCTTCCGTTGATCGCCTCCCGTGCTGACCTGTTTGTTTGTCCGCAGGGCCTTGCCCCTCCCGTGCGTTGACGGTATGATCGGTGCACCGACGCGGAGCCTGACCGCAACCGGAAGCTGCCACTGCTAGCGGGCAGTGGTAGAGGCCGATTGCGGAATCGATCTGGCATTATAACGGTCGGCGTGCTGGCACACCAATGGCACGTGGGAAGCGGGAGGATGTAGGGGCGATTTTCGTTACTATCACCAGGCTACGCGGTTCTTCATCGGGGATGGTTACCGGTAGACAGGCGCTTATTTGGCCGCCGAGCTGTTGCAAGGCAGAGTTGGCTGCCGCGATCTCTGCTGCCGGGTTTCTTCCCTTTGGTGCCAGCAAATGTCCGCCAACTCGTAAGAGCGGGAGAGCATATTCAACCAGGACCCGCAGCTCGGCTACGGCACGGGCGGTAACAATCTGGTAGCGTTCGCGTTCAGTCGAGTTGCGGCCCACCACCTCGATCCGCTCGTTTAAAACGCGCACGTCACTGAGATTGAGACAATCGATGATATGCTGCAAAAATGCTGCCTTCTTCGCCGTAGCTTCAACTAAGGTCACCGGTAATGCAGGATATACAATTTTGAGCGGCAGAGCAGGAAAACCGGCGCCACTGCCGATATCGATCAGGCTGTCGGGGATTGCAGGCCAAACACGGGCCAGCCAGAGCGAGTCGAGCAGATGGCGACGCACCATTGCCTTACGGTCGTGAATGGCAGTGAGATTGAACCGCTCGTTCCAGATCGTCAACTCGTCGAGGTAACGCTGAAACTGGGCGATCTGGGCATCGCTTAGCGGGATACCCCACTCGGCAGTTGTTTCTCTGAGCAACTGTTCGGCATTGTCGGTCATGCGTCCTTATTCCTCTGCCTGATACAGGCGGTGTTGGATGATGTAGTCAAGAACTGCATCGGGCAACTGATACCGTACCGGGCGACCGTCGGCAAGACGACGACGGAGATCGGTACTGGAAATAGCGAGTTGTGGTCCTTCGATGACAGTGATCCGGTTGGCAAAAGCGGGTATTGCGGCGAGGATTGTGTCTAGACAGACGGTATAACCCGGACGGTGAACGATTGCCAGGCGGGCGATGTGTGCAATCTGTTCACAATCGCGCCAACGCGGTAAATCGGCAGCCGCATCAGCACCGACGATCAAAACCAGTTCTACGTCAGTTCCATACCGGGTCTGGCAAATACGGAGCGTGTCGATAGTGTATGACGGAGGCGGTCGTTCCAGTTCAAGCGCTGAAGGAATGAGAGCCGGGTTCCCAGTGCAAGCCAGACGAACCATTGCCAGGCGATGATGGGCTGCGACGTAATGGCCTGGTTTTAGCGGCTGCGAAGCGGTTGGGATCATCAGTACCTGATCGAGGCCACATGCCCAGCGTGCCTCTTCAGCAATTGCCAGGTGGCCGAAATGAATCGGATCGAATGCGCCACCGTAGATCCCTAACCGGCGAAGAGCAGGCATGGGGCAGGTAACTCACTCCTCGCTCAGCTCGCGAGCTTCCTGAAAGAGATGCCAGACGAGCCAGACAACATCGTTCTGATCGTCGGGATGGAGATCATCGATATACGGCCAGATCAGCTCAGCAACATCGCTGCGTGGTAAGAGGCTGACCCGTTCGCCCAAGGCATAATGTAACTGTATCGCCAGCTCATCAGCCAGCTCGGTCAGATCACGTTCAGGAAGGCGGTTGTCAGTGGTAAAACGGTAACCGCGCATACATATACTCGCTTACCGATGTCTCAAAAGGCGAGTCCTACGATCATCGTCATAATACTCATCGTGATCGGAGGGAGTGATCTGGCGGGTTGCCGCTTCAGATTGGCCGGTTGCCGACGAGCGGCGTGGCAAGAGAGAGTTTTCAGTCAGGGTCTCAGCGACAAAATCGAGGTATTGTCGGATGTCTTCATTATCTTCCAGGCTATTGAACGGAATGGTTGCACCACTCACGGTTTTCACACTCTCACCAATATCGCGTAACGTGGCATCAATACCCTTTACCAATCCACGCATCACCGAGGCCAGCTCTTCACGTTCCTGAACAGTGAGATTGGCAAACCCAATTAATGCTTTTTCCTGAGCACGGAGCAGCGTTGCGCGAAGAATAGCAATATCAGCTTGCGTCTGCAATTCGTAACGGCGGACCAGATGGGCCTGGCGAACCTGTTCAACCAACTCTTCGGAGGTCACTGGCGTCCAGAGGAGGGCCGGAATAATGATAAAGCCAATAATCCCTATCAACACTTGCTGAATAACCAGACCGGTGCTTTGCACAACCGGTTGGGATGCCCACCATGTCCATTGAATCTCGAACGAATAATACACAAGGTACAGGGCAGCAATCATCACTGCAACATAGCCCCAGGTGCGGGCATTAATCTTCTGGAGCAGCATCCCTCCGGGTGACCAGGGGATGAGGAACGACATCAGACTAGGTGGCGCCAGAACCAGAATTGCGGTATACGCGGCTGCAATAATCCAGTTACCGGTCAACTGGCTTTGCACCCCCCACCAGTAGACGGCTGAGCCGATCATGGCAATGAATGCCAGAATGGCGAGCAATGATTTCGAGGTAAATTGCCATCCACTTCGGCGACGTTGACCACGTACCATTTCAAGATAGCGGCTACTCACGGCGATTTCCTTCTCCTAACTCTGAGCAAGAGCAAAAATAATTCGAGGATAAGCAACTCTATTATACAACGACACCGGAAACACGTTGTAACCATTCAAACTACTTTGGTTGAACGTCGGAAGTCAGGAATACGAATGTTTCTATCCAATCAGTGAAGCCAGCGGCACGGATACGCTCGATAACTGCGGGAGAGAGCGCTGAAAGACCGTAACTGCGGTTAATTTCATAAGGCACCTCGAGCGCTAATTGACCATTTTCACGAAATGTAAAGGTGGCTTGTGCTATAAATTCACCATTTATAACACCAAGCAAAACAGATTGCTGATTTACTGGATCATACCAATACAGTTGACTGCGTTTTGTACTATATAAACGAGGTTCAGGAAAAATTTGGCGGTTAAGCTGCTGAAAACGCCATCGTTCTTCATTCGAGAGTGCAGGTAAGGTTGGTAAGACGAGTGTTGGCACCGGTGCCAGGGTAGGTGTTGGCGGAATGACAGTTGCCGGTTCGGGAGTTGTGACGATAATGGCCGCTGTTGATGTGCTAGTGATTGAAGGTACGAATGGCGATTGCACTGGCGTGAGGAGCGTCGGTGCTGTCGCTGCACGGAGTGTTTGTGCCAGTGGTGGCAATGTTGCCGGTAATGGTCCGCTCACATCCAGATGGGTGGGCAATGTCGAAAGACAGCCACTCAATGCAACAACCACACCTGCCAGAATGATCCAGCCATAATGCTGGCGCATCGCTCAAAACCATGCGCTTTCTACAGATAAAGAACGGCCAGCGACACAACGCTTGTGTCGTATCTACTATTCTATGATATTTTTGTGTAGAGTCAATATGAAGGAAATAACGCATTAGGTTCTTTAACGTTTTCAGTAGCTGTACTGCAAAGCGTGCCTGGCGGCCCTCACCTTCCCCCCTAGCCCCCCTTCCTCTCCCACGCTGCGGGAGAGGAAGGGGGAGGGTGCCTCCTCACCAATCTCCTGCCTCTCCCCAGCTCACCCCGCTCCCGCACTGCGGGAGC